>Ga0209802_1000578_pt1 | contig 28314 bp, 17 predicted proteins | sample GraSoiAngelo_129_FD_185886 | JGI IMG/M metagenome (GOLD analysis project Ga0209802, IMG submission 185886) | Grasslands soil microbial communities from the Angelo Coastal Reserve, California, USA - 14_0927_12_40cm (SPAdes) (version 2) | ecosystem: Environmental > Terrestrial > Soil > Grasslands ... | reverse complement strand
GTCGAGGACGACGGGCGCGGCATCCCCGCGGACGCGCTGCCGCGGGTGTTCGAGCCGGCGTTCTCCACGACGTCGAGCGGAGCGGGGCTCGGGCTCGCGATCGCGAAGCGTCTCATCGAGAGCTGGGGGGGGACGATCGCCCTCGAAAGCGTCCCCGGACGCGGCACCACGGTCACAATCACGTTTCAGGCCGCCCCAACCGCCTAGGCTGGTGACCGGGCTCACGACCGCTCATGGCGGATTTCGCGAACATTATTACCCTTGTCAGCGGCAATCTTCCCGGGGAGAACCGTGCGGACACCCTTCGTGGGCGTGGGACTGGTGGCACTGATCGTCGGCGGTGCCGCTGCGGCGGACGCGCAGGGCCTCATCACCGATGCGCGGCGGGTCGGGATGGGTGGCTTGAGCCTCAGCCGCACCGGGAACCTCGCCCGGTACAATGCTGCCTACCGGGCGGTGGCCGCGCGGGCGGACCGACGGGGCCAGCCGAAGCTCACCATCCCGATCCCGCTCGGCCTCATCCAATTCTTCCACGACCATCCGCTCTCGAACATCTCGAACGACCCGGCGTTCAACCACGATTCCGCGGGGTTCAATCCCGTCGAACTCCTCAACACCTTCCTCAATCCGCCGTTGTTCCTGGAGGTGAAGAAGGCGCCGACCCCGACCAACGACGTCGTGTTCGGCATCGGGAAGGACTCGCTGCGCGTGAACCTGGGCCTGACCGCTGCGCTGGTGCCCCAGGATCAATTCGGCATCAGTAGCTCGAGTCGTCCCTTGGATCCGGGGATCGACATCAGGGGCGTCCGGGTGGGTGTGATGGGGTGGCTGCATGAGGAGGTGCAATTCGAGCTCGGCGATAGGCTGCTGGGCTTCCTCGCCGACTCGCAGCAGGCGACGCACAACACGACGTATAACGTCTTGGTCCACGGCATCGTGGAAGGCGGGCTCGCGCCCACAGTCAGCTACGCCGGTCGCGTCGCGGGGGATACGGCGATGGGGCTGTACGTCGGCGGCGCCCTGCACTACTACCTCGGCGTCGGCTACTTCCGAACCGACGGTACCGGGGGCGACAGCATTGGGAACCCGATCTTCGCCAGGCCCCTGAACCCCGTGGCGCAGACCCTGACCCGATACTCCAAGGCGGGGAACTCTCTGGGGCACGGCGTCGGCGGCGATGTGGGGCTCGCCCTCGTGACGGGGCCGATCGAGATCGGCGTCGGAGTGAACGACATCGGAGCGACGATCACGTGGCCTAACACGCGCACGGACACCGCTTTCTACAAGGACTCGACTGTGGCCGGCAACGGGCCGGCGGTCGGTTACTCGAGACCAGGCCTGAACCACATCGAGACCACGACCAAGCTCCCGGTGTCCTACATTGCCAACCTCGCCTACACCGTCGGCAACACGACGCTCGGGGCGGACGTCTTGAACACTGGACGTGGCAGTATCGTGCACGTCGGCGGGGAGCAGCGCGTCGGTGTGATCGTGCTGCGCGGCGGCGTGGCGCGCGACCAGCGCAAACGCCTGGAGTTCGGTTGGGGGGGCGGGCTGCGGTTCGGCGGACTCGGCCTGGACCTGGGATTCTGGACCCACACGAACTCGCTGTCGAACCAGCGCGGCATCACGATGGCGACGTCGCTCTCGATCTACTAGGGAGGCAGGATGAAGGCCAAGTGGCTCGGGCTTGCGCTCGTGAGCGCGGCGGTGGCTGCGGGATGCGGGGAAGGGCGCGCCATCTTCAATGTGGACGTCTACAGCTTCTTGAAGGGGACCGGCCGTGACACCATCCCCTACCTGGTGCCAGGGCTGTCGGGGAGCGGGAGCAGTATCCCTCAGAAAATCAACTTGCCGGGGGCCGGCTCGTCTATCGTGGACTCGGTGCGAGCCCTGGGGACGGTCGACTTGATAAATTCCACCGGCTCGGGCTCGCTCGGCCTGCAGGTGTTCCTCGCCGCTGACTCGGCTGGCACCTACAACGCTGCCGCATTGGCCATCAGTGTGCCCGCGAAGAACGTGTCGCCGGCCAGCACGACGCCCGACACCATCCGGGGCGACCTGTCGGCCGCGCTCAACGCGCTGTTCACCAAATCGCAGCTGTGGATCCGGTTCGGCGCCAGCGCCTCGAACGCCGGCCTGACGCCGCTGCAGGGGAAGGCCGCGCTCAAGTCCCTCCTGCTCACGGTCATCATCAAGGACAAGTTCTTCTAGAAGGCGACGAAAGCTGGGTTGGCGGAACGCCTCTTGCAGGCTAGAAACCGCCTGGAGCACATTCGCACACATGCGTCGGTCTCTGCCCTCGCCTGGGCTCGCTCTCCTCCTCGTGCTGGCCGCCTGCCATGACGATCCGGCCGGACCGCGCCGCGGCGGGCCGGCGTACCTCGCCGTCCAGCCGGTGTTCGGCTCCGCCGTCGAGCTCGCCTCCTTCGGGCTGATTGCCGACACGGTCCGGCTCGACGTGGTGCGTCCGCCGGCCGATACCCTGCGCACGCTCACCGTGTTCTTCGATCCGGACTCCTCGCAAATCCGGTTGGGCGCGAACGTGCCGCTGCGGGTGCCGGTCGAAACGCTCGCGGTACACCTGGAGCTGCGCGGTGGCGGCTTTGCCTTGTTCTCGGGCACGGCGCCGGTGGAGGTACGGGCCGGGCAACCGGGGACACCGCACGAGATTCTGCTTGCCTACACCGGGCCCGGCAGCAACGTCGCCAGCGTGACGATCGCGCCGCGCGACACAGTGCTGACCTTCGGGGACTCGCTCCGCTTCCACGTGACCGCGCGCGACCTCGCCGGCGCGCCCGTCTCGCTCTTCTACGTCCTATGGGGCGCCAGCGACTCAACCGCCCTGCGGATGACTCCGACCGGCCTGGCCCGCGCGCCGGGAGCGCGCGCGACGCTCTGGGTCCGAGCCCGGACGCCGACCGGCGTTGGCGACTCGACCCCGGTGACGGTCGTGCCCGTTCCCACGCTGCTGAGCTTGGTGAGCGGGCTGGCGCAGAGTGCCATCGTGGGGACGCTGCTGACCCAGCCGTTGCGGGTGCGCCTGACGGCGGCGGACGGGCTCGGCGTAAAGGGTGTCCCGGTGCGGTTCCGTGCGTCGGGGGCCGCAGGGGGTGGAGTGGCGGATTCCGTGGTGATGTCCGATACAAGCGGCTACGCACAGACGCGAGTCACGCTCGGCAGCATCGCGGGTCCGCAGAGCTTCGAGGCACGCGCTGGCGCGCTGCCGGCCGTGACGTTTGGCGCCACCGCCCTTGCCGGGGCCGTCTCGACCGCGGCGTCGCTCGTGACGGCGTCGGTCACCAGTATCCTTTCGGGAGCCATCACCACGCTCACACTGCGGGCCAAGGACGCCTTCGGGAACAACCTCACCACGGGCGGCCTCACGGTCGCATTCACGGCAACGGGCGGGACCAGCACCGGCGCGATCGGTGCGACGACGGACCACGGCGACGGCACGTACACGGCGCCGTTCACGGGCCTGCTGGCGGGGAGCGCGCTGACGATCGGCGCGACAATCAATGGCAGCCCGGTCACGTCGTCGCCGCTACCGACGCTCGCGGTGCTGCCGGGAGCGGTCGCGCAGGTCGTGGTCGCCCCTGTAACGGCGACGCTCGACGCGCTCGGCCGCACCCAGCGCTTCAGCGCCAGCGCGCTGGATGCGAGCGGCAACGTCATCCCCGGGCCGGCGTTCACGTGGACGTCCGACAACCCCCTCGTCGCTCCGGTAGACGTGAGCGGCATCGTCACGGCGCTCGCGAACGGCGGCGCCACGATCACCGCCACGACGAACGGGATTTCGGGCAGCGCGACTTGCTCGGTTGCGCAGGTCGTCCGGTCGGTGGTGTTGAGCCCGGCGAGCGCGGCGCTCGCCGCCGTGGGTCTGCCGCAGCAGTTCAGCGCGGTCGCGCTGGATGGCAACGGGCGCACGGTCGCCGGCCAGACGTTCGCGTGGAGCTCGTCCGACCCGGTGATCGCGACCGTGGACGGCACCGGGCTCGCGACTGGTCTCGCACCGGGCTCCGTCACGATCACGGCAACGACGGCCGGCGCGTCCGGTACGGCGACGCTCTCGGTGCAGCAGGTGCTCACGTCGGTGGTCGTCTCGCCGGCGACGGCGACGCTCAACGCCCTCGGCCTCACGCAATCCTTCAGCGCCGTCGCGCGGGACGCGGGCGGCAATGTGATTCTGGGCCGCACCTTCGCATGGTCGGCGTCGCCCGCGGGGGTGGCCACGATCGACCCGGTGACGGGCATCGCCACGGCGCTCGCGAACGGCGTCGCGACGATCGCGGCGACGACGGGCGGCGTGTCGGGGATGTCCCAGCTGTCGGTGGCTCAGATCGTCACGGCGGTCGTGGTGAATCCCGCCTCCGCCACGCTGAGCGCGCTCGGTCTCAAGCAGCAGTTCACCGCGGTCGCGCAGGATGCGAACGGAAAACCGGTCGCGGGGCAGGTCTTCACCTGGAGCTCCTCGCTGCCGGCCATCGCGAGCGTGGACCAGAACGGCCTCGCGACGGGGCTGGCGATCGGGTCCGCGCTCATCACGGCGGCCACCGCTGGAGTCACGGGAAGCGCCACACTGTCGATCGCGCAGACGGTAGGGTCAGTCGTAGTGAGCCCGGCCACGGCGGCGCTGGACGCCCTGGGGGTTACACAGCAGTTGACCGCGACCGCGAAAGACGCGAGCGGCAATGTCATCCCCGGCCGGTCGTTCACTTGGAAATCCGATAACCCCCTCGTCGCTTCGGTGGACCCGAGCGGCGTCGTCACAGCGGTCGGGAACGGTCTCACCACGATCACTGCGACGACGGGCGGGGTAGCGGGGACGGCCGCGCTGTCGGTCGCGCAGATCGTCACATCGGTCGTGGTCAGCCCGGTGAGCACAACGCTTGACGCGCTGGGGCGCTCGCAACAGTTCACCGCTGTCGCGCAGGATCGGAATGGAAAAACGGTTGCGGGACAGGTGTTCAGCTGGTCGGCGGCGCCGACCGGAGTTGCCACGATCGACCCGGCGACCGGCCTCGCCACCACGGTCGCGAACGGTCTAACCACGATCACTGCGACGACGGGCGGCGTGTCGGGGACGGCTTCGCTGTTGGTGTCGCAGGTGGTGCGGTCGGTCGTGGTGAGCCCCGCATCCTGGACGCTGAGTCTGAGCAGTCTCATTCTCACCAAGCAGTTCAGCGCCGTCGCCCTGGACGGGAACCAGCGTGCGGTGGCCGGACAGACGTTCACCTGGACCTCACTGGCGCCGCTCATCGCGCGGGTGGATGGGAACGGGCTCGCGACCGCGCTTGCGGTCGGCCTCGCCATCATCAAGGTCACCACAGGAGGGTTCTCCGACCAAGCCAATTTGCAGATCACCTTGTAGCGCAGGTTTGTGACCGCACTGTTACAGCTTCGTCTAGCTTTTTCGATCTAACTTCAAGCAACCAAGGCGGTTCGCTGCCCTATTGCATTTCGGCGACAAAGGGGGGGAGTTTCAGGTTGGCGCGCTGTCCACATAGAAGGAGGCCCGGATGAACCGCTCACCGCTACTCCCCAGCGTTGTCATCACGCTCCTCGCGGCCTGCGCGGGACCCGAATCGCAACTCGAGACCGCCACCCCAGCACCGAGACATCCCCACGACGAAGTCTCGGTGGGCTACGGAATTCAGCTCAAGCGAAACACGATGGGCGCGGTGAGCTCTTTCTATCCGACCGAGACGGACGCGCATGTCGGGCGAGTGGAAGAGATGCTGATCGGGCGTGTGGCGGGCCTGGAAGTGCTGCGCCAGGGCGCGGGCTACACCCTCAGGATCCGGGGCCCCAGCAGTTTCCGGACGGGTGCTCCGGAGGACGAGCCGCTGCTCGTGATCGACGACGTGCCGATGGGGGCTGGGTCGATCGGCGCGACGCTCGCCGGTCTCGCGCCGCGCGACATCGCGCGGATCGACGTCCTGAAAGATGCCAGCTCGGCCGCGGTGTACGGTGCGCGCGGCGCCAACGGCGTGATCATCATCACCACCAAACGCGGGCGCTGACCAAACCGGTTGTGACGTAGAGGGACAACGTAGAGGGACGACGTGCAGGAGGTGCGTGGAGGGGTGACGTTGCCCCTCAACGCCTCCCGCTACTTCGTCCCTCACGCTTTTCCTCCACGTTTTTCACGTTTTTCTCCGCCCGTCGTCCGTCCCGCCCGGTTGGCGCCGTGGCGTCCACGCAACAGCGCTCCTGACGTCGCTCAAGCCACTCGCCCCGGCGCGACGCGCTAATTCATTGTGTCACTGAGAGGAGTGGAGTTTGGCCCTCTGTCGATGATGAGCGTGGCCTCGAACTTGAGGCATGTCACGGCACATGTCGGAGCCCAGTTTCCGTCCCCCAGTGTCGGATCCCGCACCCCGGTCGCGTGTGGCGAGAGCCGACCACGCGTGGCAGGCGGCGTTCGAGACGCACTACGTCGACCTGTGCGAGTATGTGCTCCGCCTCGTCGGGTCAGGGGAGGCCGCGCAGGACATCGTGCACGACCTGTTTCTGCGACTGTGGGATGCGCGAGGCTCGCGCGACTCGGTCCGCCTCAGCCGACCCTACCTGTACGTGGCCGCACGAAACGGGGCGCTCAAGTATCTGCGACACCGGCGGGTGGCCCAAGCCTGGATCGATCGTGTCAGCCACGAGGAGGCGCCGCTCTCGGACACCCCCGAGGATCTGTGCCTACGCCGTGAGCTGGACGATGCCGTCCGGCGCGCCATCGCCGGCCTGCCGCACCGCTGCCGCGAGATCTTCGTGCTGCGTCGTCGCGACCAGCTTGGTTACCGAGAGATCGCGTTGCGCCTCGGCGTGTCGCTCGGGACCGTGAAGTCCCAGATGTGGCGGGCGACGGTGCGGCTGAAAGAACAGTTGGCGCCGCACCTCGCCCCGAGCGTCACTCCCGCAAGCCGCCACACCTACCGCCTGCCCTAGCCGCCCCCCCTCAGCGGCGCTTCATACTCGTGGCCCAGTCGGGGGTTCTCTGAGTGGGGCCTAATGTCATGATCGAGGAATCCGACCTGCTGCGACTCGTCGAGGGCGACTGTTCCCCTACGGAGGCCGCGGCAATCCAGGCGTGGATCGCGGCCGATCCGGCCCGGGGGGAGCTGTTGGATGAGCTCCGAGCCGTCTGGCGGCTCACGGGTGACCTCGCCCGGCCGTGGGACGTCGGGGCCGCCCGCGGGCGACTGCTCAGGGCACGCCGCGCCGCCCCGCCACCTGGGGCCCCTACGCTGCTTCAGCTGCACTCACGCGCGACGGCTCCGCCCCCGCCCCCGCCCCCGCCCCCGCCCCAGCCCCGTCGCTGGGGGACGGCGACGGTGTGGCCCGCACGGATCGCGGCGGCGGCCGTGCTGGTGGTCGCCGGCGCCGCCCTCTGGTCGCACCGTTCGCCGTCTGCACCGCCGCGTGAGTACGCTACGGCGCCCGGGCACCGGGCGGCGCTCACGTTGCCCGACGGCTCCCGCGTGTTGCTCAGCGTCGGCACGCGACTCCTGGTGCCGCGCGACTATGGCGTCGTGGTGCGCGCCGTGGAGCTCGAAGGCGAAGCGTACTTCGTCGTACGGCACGATCCGGCGCGTCCCTTCCTCGTTCGCACCACCCATGGTACGACCGAGGATCTTGGCACCGAGTTCGACGTTCGTGCCTACCGTGAGGAGCAGTCCCTGCAGGTCGTCGTGGCCACCGGCCGGGTGGCGCTGCGGAGCAGCGCGGCGGCCGATTCGGTGCTGCTGCTGTGGCCGCGTGAGCGCGGCGTGATCGATTCCGGCGGCAGCGTGACGATCACCGGCCGCGTTTCGCTGAAGCACTACCTCGCCTGGACGCGCGGCACCCTCCGGTTCGACGATGCGCCGCTCTCGAGCGTCCTGGCGCAGCTGGAGCGTTGGTACGATCTCGACATCCGGATCGCTGATCCGTCGTTGCAGCAGGAGCGGCTGACGATCTCGTTCACGACGGAATCGGCGGATGAGGCGGTGACAGCGTTGGCGAACGTGCTGGGCGTGCGATCCACGCGGGTCGACCGCGTCGTCCGGCTCGTTCCCGTTCATTCGCGGCAGTAGAGGAGGGAGGCTCGGTATGCGATTTCTCATCACGGTTGCGGGCGTACTCGTCGTGGCGGGCACGCCGGTGCGGCTGTACGCCGCCCAAGCCAGCGTGCGGCCGGTCGCCCTGCAGGAGGCCGATCCGCTCTCGCCGCTGGACCGCACGGTGAGTCTGGCGCTCGATCGCGTGTCCCTGAAAGCCGCGCTCGACGCCGTCGCGCGGCAGACCGGCGTGCGCATCGCCTATTCGCGGCGGGTCGTGCCGCTCAACCGGCGGGTCTCGCTCCAGCTCGCAGCGGTGAGCGTGGGAGCGGCGCTGGACACGCTGCTGCAGGGCACCGGGGTGGCGCCGACGCTGGACCGCACCGGTCAGATCTTGCTCGTCACGGACTCGGACGGGATCAGCCGGAGTGCGCGCCTCACCGGCTCCGTGACCGGAACGGTCAGAGACGCGGGCAGTGGCGCCGCGCTCGCGTCGGTCACCGTCAGCGTGGTCGGCACGCGGTTCAGCGGCGGGACCCAAGCCGACGGCCGCTATGTCATTAGCGGCGTGCCGCCGGGGACCTACCGGTTGCGTGCCCGGCTGCTGGGCTACGCCCCGGGGGACACGAGCGTCGTCGTGCAGGATGGCCAGGAAACCGTCGCGGACTTCGGGCTCCGCGGCAGCGCCATCGAGCTCAACCCGGTGGTGGCCGTCGGCTACGCCAACGTTCGCAAGAGTGATCTGACGGGCGCCGTGTCGACGGTGTCGGCGGAGCAGTTTGCGACCAAGGCGGCCCCGACGGTGACGCTCTCGAGCGGCCTCCAGGGGAAGGCGGCGGGCGTGCACGTGATCGACAACTCGGGCATGCCGGGCGTCGGCGCGCGGGTGCGGATCCGCGGCAACGGCTCCATCAACGCAAACAGCGAGCCGCTCTACGTCATCGATGGCCTCCCAGCCGAGCAGGGTTCCAACTCGACCGATCCGAAGAGCAACCCGCTGATGTCCGTCGACCCCGGCGAGATCCAGTCGATCGACGTGCTCAAGGACGCGTCCGCGACGGCGATCTACGGGGCGCGCGGCGCCAACGGCGTGGTGTTGATCACGACCCGGCGGGGCCAGACCGGCAAGAACCGGGTGACGCTGGAATCGAGCGCCGGCAGTCAGACCATCGCGCGGACGATCCCGGTCCTGAACGCGCAGCAGTTCATGCTCTTGTCGAACGACGCGAGAGCCAACGCGAACCTGTCCAAGCTGTACAGTGATGCCCAGATCGCCGCGGCGCCGACCTACGACTACCCGGCGATGCTGCTGCGCTCGGGGCTGCAGGCCAACCAGACCATCAGTCTCTCGGGCGGCGAGCAACGCCTGCGCTACCTGCTCAGCGGCAACTTCACGCGGCAGGAGGGGATCGAGCTCGGCTCCGACTTCAACCGCTACGGCCTCCGGCTCAACCTCGATGGCGACGTCAGCACGCGGTTTCGCTGGGGCACGAGCCTGAGCATGACGCGCGTCGCTCGCAACGCCGCCGGCGTGGAGAACGCCGCGGTCGGCAACAGCGCGAATGGCATTCAGGCCGCTATGCAGTTCGCCCCGTTCGCGGCTCCCCGCGACACGGCCGGCAACTGGATCAAGACATCGCCGTCCACGGAGCCGGTCCCGAACCCGATCGCGCGAGCTACCGAGGAGACCGACCTCAACACGACCTCACGGATGCTCGGCAGCCTCTTTGGAGAATTCGACATCACGCCGGCGCTGCGGGTGAAGAGCACGTTCGGCGGGAGCTTCCAGTTCAACGGCATCCACTTCTTCGCTCCCCGCACCATCCTCGACGGCGGGGCGGGCGGCAGCGGGTGGATCTATTCGAGCCAAGGTCGGGTGCTCACCAACGAGAACAACGTGAGCTTCCACGGCGCCATCGGTCCGGGCAGCCTGGACGCGCTCGCCGGTTTCTCGGTCCAGACCACCGACAGCGAGGCCGTGCAGGGCAACGCGGCGAACTTCCCGACCGACGTCACCACCGTCTACAATCTCGGCTCTGGCTCGCAACTCTCGCCCGCGGGCAGCGGCGTCATCGAGTCCGCGATCCTGTCGTACTTGGGCCGCGCCAATTACATCATCGCCGACAAGTACATCTTCACGCTCACGGGGCGGCGCGACGGCTCGAGCGTGTTCGGCGCGAACCACAAGTGGGCCTTCTTTCCCTCGGGCGCCTTCGCGTGGCGCATCGGCAACGAGGGCTTCATGCAAGGCCAGTCGCTGTTCAGCGACCTGAAGCTGCGCGTGAGCTACGGCAAGGTGGGCAACCAGGCGGTCGCGCCATACCAGTCGCTGTCGCGGCTGGGCGTTGCCTGGTACTCGTCCGGTACGACCGAGATCCCGGCGCTGGCTCCGGGCGGTGGCATGCCCAATCCCGACCTCAAATGGGAGGAGAAGACCGAGCTCAACGTCGGGGTCGACGCGAGCCTCTTGAACAACCGGGTCACGCTGTCGCTCGACGCGTACCGTGCCAAGACGACCGACCTGCTGCTGTCGGTTCCGGTCCCGTCCACCACCGGCTTTTCGAGCCAGCTGCGCAACATCGGCTCGCTGCAGAACCGCGGTGTGGAGCTGTCACTCAGCACCGTCAACGTGCAACGGGAGGACCTGACCTGGCGCAGCACGCTGAACGTTGCCGCCAACCGCAACAAGGTGCTCGACCTGGGCGGCCAGACCGAGATCCTCTTGGCGCCGCGCACCGGCAACTTCTTCAGCCCCGCCGAGACCTACATCGTCCGGGTGGGCGAGCCACTCGGCTCGATCTACGGCTACCAAGTGAACGGGCTGTGGCAGCAGGGCGACCGGTGCTACCTCAAGAACCCGAAGGACTGCACGCCGGGCGAGTACAAGATCGCCGACACGAACGGAGACAGCGCGATCACCGCGGCGGACCGCGTCATCCTCGGGTCCGGCGATCCCAAGTTCTACGGCGGCTTGAGCAACACGCTGACGTACGGGCGGTTCTCGCTGGACGTGTTCTTCAGCTTCAACTACGGCAACAAGATCATCAACGCCGGCAATGCCTACGGCGGCCTCGCCATCGGGCAGGCGAACGAACGGGCCATCGTGGTCGACCGCTGGACGCCGACGCACACCGACACCGACGTCCCACGCGCCAATGCCGCGCGCCCGCGGCGCCTCTACAGCCCACTGGTGGAGGACGGCTCGTACGTGCGGCTGCAGACGCTCACACTCGGCTACGAGCTGCCCTCGCGGCTGATCCCCGGCGCCGAGGCGGCGCGGCTGTTTCTCACCGGCCAGAACCTGGTGACCGCAACCGACTACAGCGGGTTCGACCCGGACGTCAACAGTATGGGCGGCGACCCGCGGTTCGGCGGGATCGACATCGGCGCCTACCCGCATGCCCGGATATGGAACTTCGGCGTCAGCGTGACCTTCTGAGCGAGGAGGAGACCACCATGAGACGCACCCAATCGATCGCCTCCTCCCTCGGGCTGGCCGCGCTGCTGGTCGTGTGCGCCTGCACCGATCTGCTCAACGAGGATCCCAAGGGGTTCACGACCACGGACACGTTCTACAAGTCCGGGGCGGACCTGAACAGCGCCACGATCGCGATCTACAACTCGCTGCGAGGGCTGCAAGGGCAGGCGCAGTGGACCACGCCCGAGCTCGCCTCCGATCAGACGCGGGCCGACAACCGCGAGCCGAACCTCGGCACCAGTGGACCGGATTTCCTGGACTGGGACGCGAGCACCGGTAACACGGGCGGCTATTGGGGGACGAGCTACGCCATGATCACGCGGGCGAATCTGGTGCTCGCGAGTGGGCCCGGCATCGACGCGCCCAACGCGCAGATGAAAGCGTACAATCTGGCCGAGGCCAAGTTCATGCGCGGCTACGCGTACCTCTGGCTGGTCAAGGTGTACGACGACGTCCCGCTGCTCCTCTCACCAGCGGACCAGGCCAACCCACGGCCCACGCGAACCCCGGTCGAGCAGGTCGATCAGGCGATCATCAAGGATCTGACGGAGGCCGAGGCTGCTCTCCCAGCCACCTGGCCGTCCAGCGACGGGTACGGTGACCCGACCCAGGGACGCGTCACACGGGGGGCGGCACAAATGGCGCTCGCCGACCTGTACCAGTGGCGCTCAAGCTTCATGCTGAAGAACGAATGGCAGCTGGCCTCCGATTGGGCGGACAGCGTGATCCAGTCGGGCGTCTGGGCGTTGAACAACGACTACCTCAGCACGTTCCTGCCCAAGAACAAGGGCAACAAGGAGATGATCCTTGTGATCGCCAACTCGGGCGTGACGACCAACACCAGGAGCCTGTTCCAGTTGTTCTATTACCCGCGCGACTGGGGGCTCGACCAGGGCCAGGGCGGTGGCTGGGGGCTGATCCATCCGACGACGTGGTTCTACAACAGCTACCTCTCGGGTGACTACCGGCGCGACACCGGTCGCGGCTTTGCGTCCCAGGGGGCGTACGTCTGGTGGGGGTGCAGCGTCAGCAACGTGTGCCCTGCCACGAGCGCAGCTCCCAACGACACGTTCGCGGATGGGCCCATGCCCTACAAGTATCACAAGAGCGACAATGGCACGAATTGGATGTTGAACGACGTGGATACTCCGCTCTACCGCTTTGCCGAGGCGCTCCTGATGTATGCGGAGGCCCAGAATGAGCTGGGCAACTCGGCGGTCGCCGTGCAGTACCTGAACACGATCCGCGCCCGCGCGCGCAAGGGAACGGGCGCCGAGAGCCGGGCAGAGCCGCACGACTACGGCACCGCTGGTGAGCTCATCGACAAGCTGTCGGTGCGCGAGGCGATCTATATGGAGCGCGCCTGGGAGCTCGCGTTCGAGGGGAAACGTTGGTTCGACCTGGTGCGTCGCGACTCCGAGGAGCCGGGGTACTGGGCCAACAGCCTGCGCGCGCACGACCCGAACGTGGAGAAGCTGCACGCGCTCGCGACCTTCAAGAAGCGGTTCCCGATTCCGCAGACCCAAATCAACGCCAACCCGGCGCTGACCCAGAATCCCGGCTACTGATTGCCGATGCGAACCTGCCCCTCGCCGCGTAAACCGGCGAGGGGCAGCGCTTACCAGCAGCCCTTCGTCTAGCCCTCTCGATCTAACTCCCACGAGCTATGGCGATTCCGCAACAGCAGGGGGGAGGTTGTCTCTAGCGCCCGGCCGACCCCCTCTACTGAGAAGGCTCCGATGAACGGCATGAAGCTACTGTCACTCGCGCTCGTGGTCGGCTGCGCCACCCCGGCAACGCGCCAACTCGAGAAGCCCACCCCTGACGACGCAGTCTCCGTCGGGTACGGCACTCAGCAGAAGAGCAACATCACCGCGGCGATCACGTCGGTCTCGCCGACGGACGCGGATACGCGCGTGGCGCGGGTCGAAGATCTGTTACGCGCTCGCGTACCGGGCCTGGAAGTCCTGCCGCTGCGTGATGGCACCTTCACGCTGCGGATCCGTGGCCACCACGGTCTCAGGGGAAGCGTCGCCGAAGACGAGCCGTTGCTCGTGATCGACGATATCCCAGCTTTCGGGTCCGCCGGTGCGATGCTGGCCGGTCTCGCGCCGCGGGACATCGCGCGCATCGACGTCCTCAAGGACGCCGGCGCGACGGCGGTGTACGGCTCGCGCGGCGCCAACGGCGTGATCATCATCACCACGAAACGCGGGCACTGATACACACAACGTTTGTGCCTTAACGTTTCTGTATATTCAGTCGTGCCCGAGCACCACCGTCGTAGGACCGTCGTCGTCGACGTCGGCGGCGTAACAGTGGGCTCCGCCCACCCGATCGTCGTGCAGTCGATGACGAATACCGATACCGCCGACGCGGACGCGACCGCGGCCCAGGTGCGCGCTCTGCATCAGGCCGGGAGCGAGCTCGTCCGCGTCACGGTCAACAACGAGGCGGCGGCGGCAGCCGTGCCGCAGATCGTGGCGCAGGTGGAGGTGCCGGTGATCGGCGACTTCCACTACAACGGCCACCTGCTACTCACGAAGTATCCGCAGTGCGCCCGGGCGCTCGCCAAGTATCGCATCAATCCCGGCAACGTCGGGGCCAAGCGCCGCGACGAGAACTTCCGCACGATCATCGAGGTCGCCCTGGCGCACCACCGGCCGGTGCGCATCGGCGTCAACTGGGGCAGCCTCGATCAGCAGCTGCTCACCGAGCTGATGGACGAGAACGCGCGCCGCCCCGACCCGCTCGACGCCCGCGAGGTCATGATCGAAGCGATGGTGGCGAGCGCGATGCGCTCGGCCGAGCTCGCCGAGGAATGCGGGCTGCCGCACGACCACATCATCCTCTCGGCCAAGGTCTCGGGGGTGCAGGACCTGGTGGACGTATATCGCCGGCTGGCGCAGCGCTCCGACTACCCGCTGCACCTCGGACTCACCGAGGCGGGCATGGGAGCGAAGGGAATCATCGCCAGTGCGGCCGGGCTGGCCATCCTGCTGCAGGAAGGGGTAGGCGACACGATTCGCGTCTCCCTAACGCCCCGGCCCGGCGGCGACCGCACCGAGGAGGTGCAGGTCGCGCAGCAGATCCTCCAGTCGCTCGGCCTGCGCAGCTTCACGCCCCAAGTGTCGGCGTGCCCCGGCTGCGGTCGCACCACCTCCACCTTCTTTCAGGAGATGGCCGAGCAGATCCAGACCCACCTCAGGGAGCAGATGCCGCGGTGGCGAGCGCGCTACCCCGGCGTCGAAGCGTTGCGGGTCGCGGTCATGGGGTGCGTCGTGAACGGGCCGGGCGAGTCGAAGCACGCCGACATCGGGATCTCGCTCCCGGGCACGTTCGAGGAGCCCAAGGCGCCGGTGTACGTAGACGGGCGGCTCAAGCTGACGTTGAAGGGCGACACCATCGTCGCCGACTTCCTGCAGCTCCTCGAAGAGTACGTCGCGGCGCGCTACGGTGCGGGTGTCAGTCCGCCGGCGCCGGCGCGGGCAGCGGGGCCCGCGCCCGCTTGAGGCGCGAGATCGCCCCGAACCCCTGCTGTAGCTCGTCCAGGTAGGTGTAGATCACCGGCGTGACGTACAGCGTGATGAACTGCGAGAACGCCAGCCCGCCCACCACCGCGATGCCGAGCGGCCGCCGCGACTCGGAGCCGACGCCCACGCCGAGCGCGATCGGCAGCGTGCCCATCAGGGCTGCCATGGTTGTCATCATGATCGGCCGGAACCGGATGCTGCACGCCTGCAGGATCGCTTCGCGGGCCGACTTGCCCTCCGTGCGCTGCGCCTCCAGCGCGAAGTCGATCATCATGATGCCGTTCTTCTTCACGAGCCCCACCAGCATGATGACGCCCACGAAGGCGTAGACGCTGAGATCCACCCGGAAGATCAGCAGTGTCAAGAGCGCGCCGAACCCGGCGAACGGCAGCGCCGAGAGGATCGTGAGCGGGTGGATGAAGCTCTCGTACAAGATCCCCAACACCATATAGATCACGAACACCGCGAGCATCAGGAGGACGAGGAGCCCCGACTGGCTCGACTGGAACGCCTGGGCGGTGCCCGAGAAGCTGGTCGTGATGCTGGACGGCAAGGTCTGCCGCGCGATCCGCTGCACCTGGGCGACCGCGGTCCCGATGGCGACTCCCTCCCGCAAGTCGAATGAGATCGTGACCGACGGCAACTGCCCCGAGTGACTCACCGTGAGCGGCCCGACGCTCGAGGCGAGGGTGGCGAGCGACGCGAGCGGCACGAGGGGGCCGTTGCGCGAGCGGATGTACAGCAGGCTCAGCGCGGAGAGATCCTGCTGGTACTGGGGCAGCAGCTCCATCACCACCCAGTACTGGTTGGTGGCGGTGTAAATCGTCGACACCTGGCGCGAGCCGTACGCGTCGTACAACGCTTCCTCGACCTGCTGGGCGGTGACGCCGAGCGCCCCGGCCCGATCCCGGTTGATCGTCACCGTGGCTTGCGGGTTCGAGATCTGCAGGTCGCTCGTGACGTTGAGCAGAGCGGGGAGCTTGCGGAGCTCGGCCGTGAGCCGGGTGGAGTTGTCGTACAGCGCGACCCGGTCGGGGCTCTGGAGCGTGAACTGATAGAGGCTCTTGGTGCGACGACCGCCGATCTGGATCGGCGGGGGGTTCTGCAGGAACACCTGGATCCCCGGGATGCCGGCCAGCTTCCGGTTGAAGTAGCGGATCAGCTCGTCGACGCTCATGCTGCGCTGGGAACGGGGCTTGAGCTGCATGAAGACGCGCCCCTGGTTAATCTGGCCAGTGCCCAGGAAGGACATGGTGGCGTCCACGTTGGGATCCTGCTGCAGGACCGCCATGACCTGCTCCTGGTGGCGGACCAGGTCGTCGAACGACGTTCCCTGGACCGTCTCCGTAGTTCCGGAGATCTGGGAGTTGTCTTCGCTCGGCAGGAACCCCTTGGGGACCACGACAAACAGGCCTGCGGTGCCGAGCAGGATCGCGGCCGAGAAGACGAGCGCCGCGGGCCGTCGCTCCATCACCCAGTCGAGGCTGCCCTCGTACCAGTGCAGGACCCGCTGGTACACGCGCTCTGACGCCTCGTAGAATCGCCCGTGCTGGGCCTCGCGCGACTGCTTGAGGAAGCGACTGCACAGCATCGGCGTCAAGGTCAGCGAGACGACGCCAGAGACGAGGATGGCGGCGCCGATCGTCACGGCAAACTCGTGGAACAGCCGCCCGACGATCCCGCCCATGAACAGGACCGGGATGAACACCGCCGCGAGCGACAGCGTCATGGAGAGGATCGTGAACCCCACCTCGCGCGAGCCGGCGAACGCCGCTTGCAGGGGGGGCGAGCCCTTCTCCATGTGGCGCACGATGTTCTCCAGCATCACGATGGCGTCGTCCACCACGAACCCGACCGACAACGTCAGCGCCATCATCGAGAGGTTGTCGAGGCTGTAGTCGAGCGCGTACATCACCGCGAACGTGCCCACCAGCGAGAACGGCAGCGCCAGGCTGGGGATGATCGTGGCCGAGAGGTTGCGCAGGAACAGGAAGATCACCAGGACGACGAGCGCCAGCGTCAGGAACAGCGTGAACTGCACGTCGGCGAGCGAGGCGCGAATCGACACCGAGCGGTCGGAGCGGAGCTGCAGGTCCACGGACGCCGGGAGCTGCTGCTTGAGGTTCTCCATCACGGCCCGCACACGGCCCGCGACCGCGACGGTGTTGGTGCCCGGCTGCCGCTGGATCGCGAGCACGATCGCCCGGCTGCTGTTGAACCAGGCCGCGCTCTTGTTGTCCTGCACGTCGTCCAGCACCTGCCCCAGGTCCTGGAGCCGCACGGGCGCGCCGTTTCGGTAGGCGATCACGAGCGGGCGGAACGCGGCCGCATCCTGCAGCTGCCCATTCGCCTGCACCGTGTAGGCGCGATGCGGTCCCCAGAGGATGCCGGTCGGCAGGTTCACGTTGCCCGCCGCGACGCCGTCCGCCACCTCGTCGATACCGATCGAGCGGGTCGCCAAGGCCTTGGGATCGAGCTGGATGCGCACGGCATACTTGGCGGCGCCGAAAACGTTGACCTGCGCCACGCCGTCCACCATCGAGAGTCGCTGAGCGATGAACGTCTCGGCGTACTCGTCCAGCTCCGGCAGCGACAGCGTCTTCGAGCTCAAAGCGTAGTAAATGATCGGCTGGTCCGCCGGGTTCACCTTCTGGTACGACGGGGGAACGATGCCGGTGGGCAGCTGGCGCAGCGTCTTGGAGATCGCCGCCTGCACGTCCTGCGCGGCGGCGTCGATGCTGCGGTCCAGGGTGAACTGCAGCGTGATATTGGTGTTGCCGAGGCTCGACGAGGAGGTCATCTGGTCCACCCCGGCGATGGTCGAGAACTGCTTCTCGAGCGGCGTCGCCACGGCGGAGGCCATGGTCTCCGGACTCGCGCCGGGCAGCCCCGCGCTCACCTGGATGGTGGGGAAGTCCACGTTCGGGAGGTTGCTCACCGGCAACAGTCGGTAGGCCATGATCCCGAAGACGAGGATGCCCATCATGACGAGCGTGGTCATGACGGGGCGTTTGATGAACAGCTCGGAGATGCTCATTTGTCCGCCTCCACTTCCCGCGCCGGGTCCGCCACACCCTTCACCTCGACGGGCGCGCCCGAGACGAGGCGCACCTGGCCATCGGTGACGACTTCGTCGCCTGCCTGCACGCCCTGGCTGATGACCGCGTAAGCCCCCGCGGTGCGCTGCACCGTCACCGGCTGCGATCGCGCTGTGCCGTCCTGGTTGAGCACGAACACGTACGTCCCCTGCTGCCCCGTCATCACCGCTTGCGACGGCACGACGAGCGCGCTCGAGTCGACGTACAACTGCAGTCGTACGCTGAGGAATTCGCCCGGCCACAAGGCGTTGTCCCGGTTGGGGAACTCGCCCTTGAGCAGCACGGTGCCGGTGGTGGTATCGACGGCGTTATCCACGAACGTGAGCAGGCCTTCACTGGCGGTCGTGTCTTCCTTGGACGGGCTCACGCGCACCGGCAAGCGGTTGCTCCGGTGGCGCTGAATGTCAGGGAGGGAGCGCTCGGGGACCGGGAAGCGCACCAGGATGGGGCGGATCTGGTTGATGACGACGAGCGGCTCGGCGGCGTTGGCCCGCACCAGGTTGCCCTCGCGCACCAGCAGGCGCCCGGTGCGTCCCGCGATCGGGGCCCGGATCGTGGCCCATTCGAGGTTCAGCTGGGCGTTGGCGACCGCGGCCGAGTCCGCTCGCAGCGCCGCCGTGAGCGCCTCGGCGGTGGCGCGCTTCGCGTCGTAGTCTGACTTGGTGACGTAGTCCTGCTTCACGAGCTCGGCGTAGCGCTGGGCTTCGAGCGCGGCGTTTTGCGCCTGCGCCGCGTCGCGCGCCAGCGCGGCCTGAGCCTGGTTCAGTGCCGCCTGGAACGGCCGGTCGTCGATGCGGAACAGCACGTCCCCGACCGCGACCTCGTCCCCCTCGCGGAACGCCACTCGCGTCACCACGCCCGTCACCTGCGACTGGACGGCCACGGCCTGGCGTGGCTCCACCGTCCCGGTGGCGACGATCTCGTAGGGGACCGCCCGCTGCTCGGCCCGGGCCACTGTGACGGGGACCCGCGACGGGCCGCCCGCGCCCTTGCGCGAGCAGCCGAGGGGGACCAGGAGGCACAGCGCCGCGGCTGCCGTCGAGGCCTTCATCTAGCGGTTCGTTCCCGTCGAGTCTGTTTGGAGATGGAGCGGGCTGGTCCCGTCCAGCCCGAGGATCCCGGCGTCGTGCGCCAGCGCCGCGAGGGCAACGTACCACGACAACCGCGCCTCGATGCCCTGGGCGCGGGCGTCCGCTAGGGCCACCTGCGCCGAGAGGAGATCAAGCAGGCTGCCGGCCCCGGCCTTGTACCTGCCCAGCGCTACCTGCTCCGACTGGGTCGCGCTCGCGAGGAGATCGGCGCTGGTGCGCACGCGCTGCGTCGCGGTTCGAAGCCCATAAAACGAGTTGAACACCTGGAAGATCACCTGCTGTTCCACGCCCTTGCGGCGCTGTTCCGCCGCTCGCGCGGCCGCCGTTGCGGCCCGCACGTCGTAAATCTGCGACCATCCGGAGAAGAGGGGAATCCGCAGCCCGATCGTCGCCGAGTAGCTGTTCCCCTGCTGCGTCGCGAGCGGCCTGTTGAAGAAGTAGGTCCCGGCCGTCGTGCCGCTCACCACGAGCGACGGGAGGGCCTGCCCCCGCGCCGCCGTGACGCGCGCTTGGGCGCCCTGGGCCGTGGCGCGGGCCGCCAGGAGATCCGGCCGCTCGCGCACCGCGCGGGCGATCAGCGCGTCGAGGCTGTCGGTGATGCCTAGGGCCGGGATCGTGTCCGGGGGCAGCTCGATGTCGTACGGCAGGTTCGCCGGGAGCCCCATCGAGAGCGCCAGCGCGCCGCGCGTCGTCTGGAGCGCGCCCTCGGTCGTCTCGAGCGCGAGCTGTGCCTGGGAGCGGGCCGTCTTCGCCTGGAGCACGTCGGCGATCGTGGCCAGCCCGACGCGATGGCGCTGTTCCGCCGCCTCCAGGTTCGTCTGCGCGTCCTTGAGCGTGGTCTGCTGCGCTCCGAGCAACGCCTTGGTCGCGTGGTACTGGAAATAGGCGGTCGCCGCGTCCAGCACGACGTTTTGGATCACCGCGTTGTGGGTCCAGTCAGCGGCCAGCAGCGCTTCCCGGGCGCCGGCGACCGATCCCGACCGGGCACCGAAGTCGAACAGCAGCCACGAGGCATTGAAGGTCGGACCATACAGCCGCTGCTGGACGGAGATGCGCCCGGCGGTCGCCGCGGTCTTGACCGCGGTGGCGTTCACGTCCAGTTCCACCGTGGGGTAGTACTGACCCCGCGCGGCGCCGTAGGTCGCCGCCGCGGCGCGGGCGTCCGCCCAGGCGGCGGCGGTTGCGGTGTTGTTGCGCAATGCGATATCGACCACGTCCGCGAGCTTGAGCGCCTGGATCCTGGACGCGAGGTCCGGCGGCAGTGCCGGCGTCGCCCGGGTGGTCTCCGCCGGTGTGGGGCGGGGGAGGGGCGGCGGCGTCCAGAACACGTTGGGGGCGGGCGCCGTGCCGGCCACGCCGCGCACACCCGGGGGATTGGACACGCAGCCCCCCCCACCCACCACACCCAACCCCAACCCCAGCGCGAGCGTCGCCAACGCCCGCGTCCCGATCCGGCACGCGGGAGAGGACTTGCGAGCGGTCCGCATGTTGAGTGGCTGGGCTCCTCTCTCGATTCCATTCATACGCACGGGGCCGATGAGACGTGAAGCACGGGTCCTGCAAAGTTGCCGGCGGGCCGGTTAGCTTTGGACTTTACGTGAAACCGTGCGGCGTTTCCATCCGTCTCGATGCTGCCGTCCGGTCTCGCGGGGCTCGTCGTGTCTAGGGTGCCAGCAGAGGATCGTGCGCCGTGTCGCTTTTCCGAAGCCTCGTTCGTCACATAGTAGAACCGCGGGTCATACCCGGTCGGACGCCCTGGTCGCCGGCGCTCCTGAACAATAGCCTGTGAAAGGCGTTGAGGCATGAAGCTTTCCGAGGTTGCCATCGGACGGCCGGTGCTCGCCAGTATGATGAGCGCGGCCCTCGTGCTGTTCGGCGTCATCGGGTACACCCGGCTGTCGGTGCGCGAGCTCCCCGACATTGACCCCCCGATCATCTCGGTCTCGACTACCCTGCCTGGCGCCAACGCGCAGGTGGTCGAAACCGCGGTGACCGACGTGCTCGAGGAGGAGCTGTCGACGATCCAGGGACTGCGCACGCTGTCGAGCTCCTCTGCGGAGGAGAACAGCCAGATCATCCTGGAGTTCAACCTCGACCGGGCCGTCGACGTCGCGGCCCAGGACGTGCGCGACAAGGTGTCGCGGGTGCGGGGGCGGCTGCCGGTCGACGTGCTCGAGCCGGTGATCGCGAAGCAGCAGGCCGACGCGCAACCATTCTTCTGGTTGGCCCTGAGCAGCCCGAACTACGACCTGATGCAGCTCTCCGACGTCGCCGACCGGCTGGTCAAGGCGCGGCTGCAGAGTCTGGCGGGTGTCGGCAGCGCCGGGGTCTACGGCGAGCGGCGCTTCGCCATGCGGGTGTGGGTGCAGCCCGACCAGCTGTCGGCACGTGGCCTCACGGTGCAGGACGTGGAAAGCGCGATCACCTCGCGCAACGTGGAGATTCCCGCCGGCCGAATCGAATCGACGCGGCGGGAGTTCTCCGTCCGGTCCCTGGGCGAGCTGAAGACGCCGCGGGAATTCGGGGAGCTGGTAGTGACGAGTCAGGGCGGGCAGGTCGTCAAGCTCAAGGATGTGTCGCACGTCGAGCTCGGGCCCGAGGACAATCGCTCGATATTCCGCTACAACGGAAATCCCGCTGTCGCCATCGGCGTGGTCCGGCAGTCGAAAGCAAACCTCATCGACGTGGCGCAACGCATTCGCGAGGCCATCCCCGGCATCCAGCAGACGCTGCCCCCGGGCGTGAAGCTCGAAACCGCGTTCGATGGTTCTGTGTTCGTCACGCACTCGATCAACGATGCGCGCCTGACGCTCCTGATCGCGGCGATCCTCGTCGTGCTGATCATTTTCGTGTTCTTGCGGAACCTCCGGGCGACCGTGATCCCCGGGCTCGCGATCCCGGCGTCGATCGTGTCAGTGTTCGCGATCATGTATTTCCTCGGCTTCTCCATCAACAACTTCACATTGCTGGCGCTCACCATCGCCATCGGTATCGTGGTGGACGACGCCATCATCGTGCTCGAGAACGCGTACCGGCACCAGGAGGAGCTGCACGAGGCGCCGGAGCAGGCCGCGGTCAAGGGCACCAACGAGATCGGCTTCGCCGTGATTGCGACCACGATCGCGCTGGTGGCCGTGTTTACGCCGCTCGGGTTCCTGCGCGGCTCGACGGGACGGCTGTTGAGCGAGTTCGGAATCGCGGTCGCCGGGGCCGTGGTGATTTCGGGATTCGTCGCGCTGACGTTGACCCCGATGCTGTGCGCCAAGGTGCTGCGGGTGCCGCACGAGCATGGAGCGATCTTCCAAGTGTTGGAGCGGGGCTTCAATGCCATCGCCGAGCGCTACGCGAAGCTGCTCCAGACAGCGCTGCGGCATCGCGGCATCGTGGTGGCCGGGACGGTCGTGACGGTGGCCCTGGCATTCGTGTTGTACAAGAACCTCAAACAGGAGCTCATTCCGGATGACGACCGCGGGTTCTTCCTGGTGGTCGCATTCGGGCCCGAGGGCTCATCGCTCGAATACACGGACGGGTACGTGCGCCAGATCGAGCAGATCATCGGCAAGACCCCGGGTGTCCAAGGGTACTTCACGATCATCGGCGGATTCGCCGGGGGCGTCAACCGGGCGTTTGTCGGCGTCATCCTCAAAGATTGGAGCGAACGCCGCAATAGCGTCCAACAACTCGTTGGCATGCTGTTCCCCCAGCTCTTCGGGATCGCCGGCCTCCAGGCGTTCCCGTACAGCCCCGGGGCGCTCGGGTTCAGCCAGCCGGTGCAGTTCGTGGTGCAGAATCCGGATTTCGCGCGGCTCGCGCAGGCCATGGACACGCTGGTGCCGCGGGCGCGGGCCATCAAGGGTCTCACGAACGTGGACACCGACTTGCGTGTCAACAAGCCGGAGTTGCGTGTCACCTTCGACCGGGACCGCGCGGAGGACCTCGGGGTACCCGTGCGCGACGTCGCGGCCGCGCTCCAGACCTTCCTCGGCGGCCGCCGGGTCAGCACGTTCACCCGGAACGACAAGTTGTATTACGTGATGGTCCAGCTCGATCGCCGGGACCGGGCCACCCCGAGCGACATGTCGGGGATCTACCTGCGGGGACGAGGGCAGCAGCTGGTGCAACTGGGCGCCCTGGCGAAAGTCGAGGAGGGCGTGGGTCCGAGGCAGATCAACCACTTCAACCGGGTGCCGTCGTTCACGCTGTCGGCTTCCCTGATCCCCGGGTTCGCTCAGGGTGAGGCGCTCGATTCGCTCGATCGCTTGGCCCGGCGGGTGCTGCCCCCGGGCAGCACGACGGCGCTGGCGGGCGACTCACGCGAGTTCCGGGAGAGCGGTGGCGCGCTCTACTTCGCCTTCGGCGTAGCGCTGCTGGTCGTGTTCATGGTGCTCGCCGCGCAGTTCGAGTCCCTGGTGCACCCGTTCACCGTGTTGCTGGCCGTGCCACTCGCGGTGACCGGAGCGCTCGCGACGCTGCTCGTGGCCGCCCTGCTGCATCGCCCGGGCGGGACGATCAACCTGTACAGCGAGATCGGCATGGTGCTGCTGATCGGCCTCGTGACCAAGAACTCGATCCTCCTGGTCGAGTACACGAACCAGCTGAAGGGACGCGGGCTGGACACGGTCGCCGCCGTAATCGAGGCCGGCCGTATCCGGCTGCGCCCGATCCTGATGACGTCGGTGGCGACCATCATGGGCGCGATCCCGGTGATGATAGGAGTCGGCGCAGGCTCCACTTCGCGCCGGCCGCTCGGCTACGCGATCGTGGGCGGCATCTTCTTCTCCACGGTGCTCACCTTGTTCGTGGTGCCTGTGGGGTACGTGCTGCTGAACCGCCTGACGGCGCGGGAGCCGGGCCGCGTCCGCGTGGCACGACCGGTGGAGGCCGACTGATGCTGGCGCTGCTCGCTGCGACACAGCTGGCGGCCGCGTTCCCCGCCGCCATCTCCGACCCGGCGCCCGACTCGCTCCCGACCGTCACGCTCCCCGAAGCGCTGCGACGGGCCACGGGACTCGACCCGAACTACGTCGCGGCGCTCGGCCAGGTGGACAACGCCCGGTGGTCGCGACGCAGCGCGTTCGCGGTGTTCCTGCTCCCCGCGGTAGCGGTCGAGACGGACGCCACGAAGAACATCCCACAGTTCTTCAACTTCGGAACGCTCAAGCCCGAGTCGTACGCCGTCTCGGCTCAGGTGGCTTTGCGCTACGACCTCTTCACCGGGGGACAGAAAGTTGCCGAGCTTACGCGCTCGGCGGCGGCGCTGGACGGGGCGCACGCCGGGGAGCTCCAGGCGCGGTTCGCCTCCGCTCTCCTCACCGAGGCAGCGTACTACGCCGTGCTCGCGGGCACGGAACTGCTGCGCGTCGCGCGAGAACGGGTCCAGCGCGCTGAGCAGCAGCTCGCGGTCGCGCGAGCGCGGGTGACGTCCGGGGCCGCGGTACAGACCGATTCGCTGCAGCTGCGGCTCGAGCTCAGTCGGGCGCGCGTGGGTCTGGTGCAACAGCAAGCCGTGGTGCGGGTCGCGCGGCTCACGCTCGGGAGCCGGGTCGGCGCGGCGGGCCCGATGGACGCGGTTCCGCTCGACAGCGTCCTGCCTAGCGCTCTGCCCGTGACGCTCGAGGCCGCGGTGGACGAGGCAGCGAACCAGGGGCCGGCCTACCGAGTGGCGCGGGCCAACGAAAGCCAGGCCGCGGCAATCTTCCGAAGCCGGCTGGGCACGCTCCTGCCACGCCTCAGTCTGACGGGGGTCGGGATCGCGTACGACAATCGCTTCTACCCGACGAGCGCCAAGTTCACGCAGCTCACGTTGACGGCGACGCTCCCGATATGGGACAACTTCCAGCGGCAGAACTTGATCAGTCAGGCGCGCGTCAACCGGGACATTTTCCGGGCAGCGCGCGATTCCGCCGAGCGTTCGGTGCGGCGCGACGTGGTCGCAGCCTATGACGGTTTCACGACGGCCCGTGCTACGGCCGATTTTGCGGGCGAGCAGGTGCAGGTCGCGCGCGAGAACTACCGCGTGCAGCAAGCCCGCTACCGGACGGGCGCTACCGCGATCCTCGACCTGCTCAAGGCACAGTCCGATCTCGATGACGCGTCGGCCACCCTGGTTCAGGCGCGTTACGCGACGCGACTCGTGCTGGCGGGGCTCGAGACTATCCTAGGTCGGCGCCTCTTTCCCGAACCGGAACAGAAATGAGTGTGACGAACATGACGCGTGGTGCGTGGTGCGCAATGGTCGCGGGCGCGGTGGTCGCCATCGGCGGCTGCAAGAAGGGCAAGGCGAGCGGCGCGGCGGGGTTCGGTGGCGGCGCCCCCATGGGCATGCCGGTCGAGGTCGCGGTCGCCCGCAGCGACACGGTGCGGGACGAGATCGCCGCGACTGGGCAAATCGAGGCGGTGCAGTCGATCGACCTGCGTCCCGAGGTGGACGGGCGCATCGTCGAATTCCTCGTGCGCGAGGGCCAGGAGGTCGAGCAGGGGACGCCGCTTTTCAAAGTGGACGACGCCCAGCTCAAGGCGCAGGTGGCCCAGCTCGAGGCGCAACGCGACCTCGCGCAGCAGGCCCTGGCCCGGGCCAAGGAGCTGGCGCAGCAGAACGCCTCCTCCGCCGCCGATCTCGAGAAGGCCGAGGCCGAAGCCCGGAGCGCGCAGGCACAGTACGACCTGCAGCGCATCCGCCTGGACCGCACGACGGTGCGTGCGCCGTTCGCCGGCGTCGTGGGGCAGCGGTACGTGAGCGTGGGCGACTACGTCACCACCAGCACCAAGCTGGCGTCGCTCCACACCGTGAACCCGCAGCGCGCCGCGTTCCAGCTACCGGAGCGGTTCGCGCGGGACCTGAAGCCCGGACAGCGAGTGTCGTTCCGGGTCGCCGCCATCGCGGGTCGCGACTTCACGGGAGAGGTGGATTTCGTGGACCCGGTGGTGCAGCTGCCGGGCCGGACCATCCTGGTGAAGGCGCGCGTGCCCAATCCCGCCCGGCTGCTGCAGCCCGGGATGTTCATCGAAGCGCACCTGGTCACCGGCGTGCGTCCCAAAGCCATCGTCATCCCCGAGGAGGCGGTGGTGCCGGCCGAGGGCGCGAACGCGGTCTGGGTCGTGGTCGACGGCAAGGTCAATCGCCGCCAGGTGGAGCTCGGCGTCCGCACGCCGGGGTTCGTCGAGGTGACCAAGGGCGTGAATGCCGGAGAACAGGTGGTGGTGGGCGGCCTGGAGCTCCTGGCGCCGGGCGCGCCCGTAATGGCGAAGGTGGTCGAGCGCAAGCCGCCCGGTACCGCGGACCCACCGTCCAAGTAGCGAGCCGGGAGGCCTAGAGGATCCGACTGCCCAGCGGCACGTCGCGGTCGGGGTGTACCAGGATCACGTCCGCTTCGCCCAGCATCACCCCTAGGGTCAACACCTCCGAGTGGAAGTTCGCGATCTGGCGGGGCGGGAAGTTCACCACCGCGAGCGCGAGCTTCCCTAAGAGCTCGGCCTTATCGTAGTGTTTCACGATCTGCGCGCTCGAGCTCTTCACGCCCAGCTCACCGAAGTCGATGCGCAGCTTGTAAGCCGGCTTCTTCGCCTTGGGGAAGTCGTCCACCTGCAAGATGCGGCCGACGCGGATGTCGACCTTGAGGAAGTCGTCGTAGGTGATCACCTCACCCCCTGACCCTCTCCACTTCGTGGAGAGGGGGACGGCGTGTGAGCATGCATCACGTCACCGTGTCCGGCCCCATCTAGCTCGAGCACGAGCTTCAGCTCAGCTCAGAAGAAGTCTACGATGAATCCCAGCGATCATGTGCTGGCGCCGGAACTTGAAGCCGAGCATACGGCGGTTCCGATAGCGGCGGATTCACGCGTCGTCACTCCCCGTGCGTTCCCCCGCTACGCTCCTGAGCGGTTACTCGACGCCGACTTTCCTCATGAGCGCGCTAAAGCGCGGGTCTGGGCGGAGGGGGTCGAAGATGGCTGAGGGCGCCACGATCACGAGCCATTCGGCGCGCTCCTCGTAGGCCGCCTGCAGCCAGCGCAGCGCTTGCTCGTTGTTCCCCAGGCCCAGGTGGACAAGTGCGATGGCGAAAGCTCTGTCGCCGGGCGGGCGGCGCTCGAGCGCCGTGAGGATGTGCTGCGCCTCGGCGCGCTCGCCGGCGCGCCCGGCTACGTACCCTAAGATCCCCGCGAAGTTGGGCGCGTCGCCAGCCAGAGCCGCCATCTTTCGAGCCTCCGCCAGCGCCTCGGCGTAGCTCCCCTTCCCGGCGAGCGGTAGGGCGAGGAGCATGTGCGCGTGGGCGGAGCCAGGCTCGAGGTCGAGCGACTTCCGCTGCACGGCGATCGCTTCATCGTATCGGCGGGCCACATACAGGGCCCAGGGGAACCCTGTGGCGACGTCCGGATTCAGCGGATCGAGCTCATGGGCGCGCCTGGCCTCGGCGAGCGCCTCGTCCAATCGTCCGTGCGCCGCCAGGCAGTGCGAGTAGAAATAGTGGGCATTGGCAACGCTAGGATTCAACTCAATGGCCCGCCGAAATTCGCGCTCCGCCGCCGACGCGTCCCAGTCGTAGACGCACAACTGATCGCCGAGCGATGCATGGGCGTCGGCGAGGGTGGGCTCGAGCGCGAGCGCCTTGAGCACGGCGGCTCTCGCCTTCGGCATGCTTTCGCGGGGGCGAAGATACGTCGAAGCCGTGAGCCTCTGGTACGCGTCGGCGATGGCGGCGTACGCGAGCGCATAATTCGAATCATGCGCCAGGGCCTGTTGGAAGTACGCCAGCGCTTGCTGGACGGGTCCGAACCCGCCCTTGTTGAAGAAGTAGCGTCCCTTGAGATACAGCTCGTACGCCTCGACGTCGTGGGTGGGGCGGCGCAAGAGCGTCAGGCTGTCTCCGCTCACCAGGTGCACCTGTAGGGCCCGCATGATCGCGTGGGAGATCTCGTCCTCCACGGCGAAGACGTCTCCCATCTCGCGGTCATAGGTCTCCGACCAGAGGTTGTATCCGTTCCGGGCGTCGGTTAGCTGCGCCGTCACGCGCAGGCGGTTGGCGGCCCGGCGCACGCTCCCGCCGAGCACGGTCGCCACCTGCAACGCCTGACCGATCT
>Ga0209802_1000577_pt1 | contig 28329 bp, 29 predicted proteins | sample GraSoiAngelo_129_FD_185886 | JGI IMG/M metagenome (GOLD analysis project Ga0209802, IMG submission 185886) | Grasslands soil microbial communities from the Angelo Coastal Reserve, California, USA - 14_0927_12_40cm (SPAdes) (version 2) | ecosystem: Environmental > Terrestrial > Soil > Grasslands ... | reverse complement strand
TGTCCGGGTCGTGGGGAGCGCCGAGAACATGGTCACTGTCAAGGTGGATGCCAAGGATCCGGACAGAGCCAGGGAAGTCACTGTCCGCTTTGAGCGCTTGGACAACTCCGCCGAATTGAACATTTCCGGCGGCCCGAAAAACGACATCCGCATCACTGTGGAAGTGCCAAAGGCCACGGGCCTCTTCGTCCGCATGCCCTTCGGGCAGCTCGAGATCAGCGACGTTACCGGCGATAAAGACGTGCAGCTTCACGCTGGCGAACTGATTGTCCACGTCGGCAACCCAGCCGACTACTCTCACGTGGATGCTTCCGTTACCTCGGGCGGCCTCGAGGCGCCTCCCTTTCACGAAGACCACGGCGGCCTCTTCCGCTCCTTCGAGAAGAGCGGCAATGGCAAGTACAAGCTTCATGCCCACGTTGGCGCCGGCGATCTCACTTTACGCTAAGCATTTCTCAACTATATTTTTAGGCAGTCACCGCAACCTTTTGATGTAGGCGGTGTTTGTGTGAGTATGAGGCTTCGACTAGTTATCTACGCTCTCGCTTCCCTCGTCCTGCTGGCGTTTCACGCGCCCGCAAAGGCCCTCGTCTCCCTCCTTTCGGACTACCGCGAGTTCTAACCCCTCAGCCCCCTCCGCGGCGGCCTGTTCTTTGCTGGATTCTGTTTCTTAGGCTACGTCCGCGGCTTTTCCCATCTCCCGCCCTCGGCCGCACGGAACACCGCTTCAATGACCGCCATATTAGCGATGGCATCTTCCAGTGGAACAGGGACTTCCCCTCCGTCGCGAATCGCCCTCGAAAACGCATCGCCCTGAATCGTGTACTGATCGCAGACGGGAATCATTTCCGTCGTTATGCCACTGCCGAAAACGTCTCTCCCATCATCGATAGTGATTTCGCATGGCCGGTCGTTCGGCGCATTGAACGGAATCTTGATTTCAATGCGTCCCTTCGTCCCTAGAAACTGCATGCGCTGATACGGCACAAGCTGCGTGCCGCAGGTGAAAACCTAGTGCCCGGACGGAAACTCCATGACCGCGGACGTCAGCCGGTCCGTCCCGAACTCGGGGTCTCTCTCCATCGCCCCGCACACTCCCAAGGGTTCCTCTCCGAACATCCAACGCGAAGTGGTAATGGGGTAGCAGCCGATATCGAGCAATCCGCCGCCGCCCCACTCGCTCACGTTGCGCACATTTTGCGGGTCGCGATTAAAGTAACTGAACGCCCCTACAATCGTCCCCAATTCCCCGATGACGCCTCGCTGAATCAGTTCTCGCGTTCTTAGCCATTGTGGATGCGTCTTTACCATGAAGGCTTCGCCGATCTTCACGCCGCAGCTATCGCGCACTGCGAGCAGTGTCTTCGCTTCCGCCACCGTGAGACTGATGGGCTTCTCGCACAATACGTGCTTGCCCGCCTCCGCGGCCTTGATCGACCACGGCACATGCAAATGATTCGGCAGCGGATTGTAGACCGTTTCGATCTCCGGGTCCGCCAGCAGCGCTTCGTAACTTCCATAGGCCTTCGGGATTCCCAGTTTGGCCGCCGCGTCTTCCGCCTTTCGCGCGTCGCGCGAAGCAATGGCTGTGATTTCGCACCACTCCCCTTTCTGCATCGCGGGAATCACCTTCTTGACCGCAATCGCCGCTACTCCGAGCACTCCCCACTTCACCTTGTTTGGCTTCATTAGAACCCCTCAAGTTGCTGGCTTTTTCTATGAATCCCCCTCCGCGTTCCAATACAATTTCTCTGCGCGCGCCAATCATACTCTCGCGGTGGGTCGCCCAAGGTATGGCGCTGGCATGATCGGCTCTCTCGTTCTTCCCAAACGCCGATAGTGTCACATTTTCTAGGTCTTAAACGCGGTTCTGTGCTATCTTTGCGCGCCAATGAAGCTCGCCTGCAAAAGCCAATACATCGGCGACGTCGTTGTCGTCCGCTGCGAAGGACGGATTGTCGCCGGGGAAGAAGTGCAATCCCTTCGGCAGGAAATAGAGAAGTCCCTTCTGGAAACGAAGAAATTTGTTCTCCATTTGGGGAGCGTCGCCTACATCGATAGCGGCGGATTGGGCGCTATGGTTCGCTTGCTCGGGACCCTCCGGGCCGAGCGGGGAGATCTCAAGCTTTGTGAATTGTCCCCTTTTCTGATGCACGTCTTTGAAGCTACCGATTTGAAAGGAATATTTCACACTCACCAAACCGAACGGGAAGCGATCCAAGCCTTTTCCCATCGTCCGCAGGAGTCGGTCCAGGTTTCTCGCAGCTCGCGTCCAAAAGTGATCTGCGTCGACAGTTCCAGCGATCTTCTGGCTTATCTCAGCGCGATTCTTAAGCGCTGCGATTACCAGGTTTACACAACAAAACATCTGTCGGACGCCACCACGCTGGTAAAGAGCACGCATCCGCGCCTTGCCATTTGTGGCCCCGCAACGCAAGAGAGCGTCCAGGCTTTCGAGAAATTTCGTGAAGCCGATCCCGCCATGCAGATCCTGATTCTCCCCGCTGATTTTCAGGCTTCAGAAGCCGGCCAGGCCGGATCGGATCTCGTCGAGCGAATCGGAGCTCTGCTTGGCGCTCATGGATAGCCCTTAGGTCTATCCCTTCCGCTCAGGTTGTGCCGGTTCGTAACGAGGACTTATTCATTCTCGCTGACCAGTTCCACTGCTCTGAGTCTGCTTACGGTTTTGCGCTCGTAGCGTAGGGGCTTGCCGCGCGGTATCTTTTTTCAAATTCTTCCCTCGTGCAGATCGTCTTTAGGTCCGTGACGCGGTCGATGCACAAGACTCCATCGAGATGATCGATTTCGTGTTGCAGCAGCTCGGAAAGATTCCTTTCTTCGCCGGCCCGAACTTCCTTCCAGTCTCCACGCAAATCCTGATATCGCACGGTGATCTCGCGGTTTCGCTCGACTTGCATGAAAATGGATAAAAAGCTGAGGCAGGCATCCCACACCACGATGCGATCAGCGCTGCGCTGCGCGATCACTGGATTCAGCATGGGCCAAGGCTCTTCGCCCGGCAAGCGCAGAAAGATCACGCGCAGGCCCACTCCAATTTGAGGTGCCGCGATCCCGCGCCCATATCCTGTCGTTCTGTGCCAAAACGCCAGCGTTCCTTCCAAATCCCCCACCAGCGCGCGAATTTCGGGCGCATCCGCACCTTCCACTTGCTTACAGACCTCGCGCAATCCCGGGTCCCCGAGTTGCAACACCTTGCGAACCGCCATGGCCGCCTCCACTGGCTCTGACGATACCCCGATTCTTGACCTCCGAAAAGACCCCTATTCTGCTATCATCGGGCGTGCGGCCAGCTCCATGGGACGGCTGACGCGGCACAACTTCTGAGGAGGAATAGCCAATGCGAAGAGGACTCTCCGTCCTACTGTTGGGTATGCTCGCTGTGAGTGCAGCACCCTCCGTCAACCGGCTCTGGGGGCAAGCAGAAAAGAAAGACGCCATGCCCGAACCAACCGTCAAGGTCGGGGACATGGCGCCAGATTTCACCTTGATGGACACCAAGGGGAAGCAAGTTTCGCTGCACGACTTCCGCAGCAAGAAAAACGTCGCACTCGCGTTTTATATCTTTGCGTTCACCGGTGGTTGAACGAAGCAAATGCAGAACTTCCAGCAGAACTTGCAAAAGCTGGAAGCTGCAGACACCCAAGTATTGGGTGTAAGCATGGACAGCATGTTCAGCAATGGCGCCTGGGCTGAAAAAATCGGCGTCACTTTCCCCTTGCTAAGCGACTGGGGCGGCGACGTCACCAAGCAATACGGCCTCTACAATCCCAAATACAAAGCGGCGCGCCGCATCAACTACCTGATCGACAAGAGCGGCAAAGTCATCGAGATGCAGATCGACAGCGAGGCCATCGATCCAACCAAGATCGTGACGCTCTGCGAGCGCCGCAAATCCGAGAAATAGCTCGCGCCAACACGCCGCCAAAACGGAATTCCCTGAAGTTCCAGGGAGAGTCTGCCTGCAGTTCCGACTTTCCATGCCGTTCTGCCCTTGGTCTGCGGCGGAACCGCCGCAAATTCTTCATCGGCATTCTCCAAGTCCCAATCGTCGCTTGACAAGAATCTTTTTGTACTCTGGTTCCCCCATTTGGAATAAGATAGTGCCTTTTACGCATCCAGTGCCGTCGGGGTGCGTAACCGTTCGCCGTCTCCGCAGGACGCAGCCGCACGCGTCTCTTGTCGTAAGGAGAGCTCATGCGAAATCAAAAAGGATTCTCTCTGATTGAGCTGCTGCTGGTCGTGGCGGTCATCTTAATCATTTCGGCGATTGCCGTACCTAGTTTTCTGCGTTCGCGCATGCGTGCTCATGAGGCGAATACGGTTGCTGCGCTCCGGGTCATCGTTACCGGTGCTATTGCCTATTCGAGCGCCTACCCGAATCTCGGGTATCCTGCACAACTGACGAATCTGGGCGGTGCCAATCCCTGCACTCCTGCACCCAGCCAAGCCTGCTTGGTGGACGATACCCTGGCGCAGGGGCTTAAGGACGGCTATACGTTCCAATTCACGGGGGATGGCCTTACGCCATCCTATAGTTTCACTCTTACGGCAACTCCTCAGGTCGTCGGCTCTTCGGGTCAAAATATGTTTTGTACAGACCAGACGGCTGTGGTTCATTACGACTCAACCGGGGCCGGCTGCAGCAACGTCAGCCCCACCTTGTAACGGTTGGCCGGATTGCCCGCTCTTTCACCCCAGGCGATGCACGCCGGAACCACCGGCCAACGCCACACTGAAACTTCAAAGAGCCCAACTTCAGCGATCTCGCCGACCGACCGCGCAAAAACCGCTCGAGCCTCTGCCTCTCTGCCGACACCGCGCTACGATGTGACTGTCAACTCCTCTTTGCTGATTGCCAGCCGTCCGCGCCTGGTCGGCAAGCATTGCGGATACTTGTCCTGCAAAAAATGGACCAGCCGTTCGCGCACGTAGCAGCGCAAATCAAAGGCGCGAGAAGCATCCGGCGCGCTCATCATGGCCCTCATCTGAATCGTGTTCTCGGTCAAGTCGGTTACCTGCAATGCCCAGGTGTGGCCGTCCCACAAAGGAGTTTCTCGCAGGACTCTGCATAGCTCTTGCCGGACCGCTTCCACAGGCACAGTGTAGTCGGCGTACACCATTGCCGAGGCCAGAAGTTGCGTCGTAGTCCTTGTCCAGTTCTGGAAAGGCTTCTCGATAAAATACGTCAGCGGCAGGATCAACCTTCGCAAATCCCACAGCCGGACGACCACATAGGTCGTCTCAATCTCTTCGATCCATCCCCACTCGCCTTCCACCACGACCGAATCCTCAAGTCGAATCGGCTGCGTCAGCCCCACCTGAAGCCCCGCAATCAAGCTCGCAAAGGTGTTGCGTGCAGCCACACCCACAATCAGTCCCGCAATTCCCGCGGAAGCCAGCACGCTCGCGCCAATCTGCCGCACGCTCGGAAACGTCATCAGCATGACGGCCACGGTCAAGGTCACTATGGTTACGTTGGCCACGCGCTGCATCACTCGCACTTGCGTCCGTACGCGTCTCGCCAACATCGTCTCCGTCGTGTCCGTCTGATAGCGAAGTTCGACGAAACGCGAGAGAAAGCGCGCCAGCGCAATGAACAGCCATCCGATGGCCGCGATCGCGCCCAACTCCATGGCATGAAGCAGGATCGCTCGCACCATCCCCGAAGTGGGCGCGAGCGCAAGAATGGGCGCGGCCACCGCGAAAATCAGGATCACGCGAGTCGGCAGCTTCACCTGCTTTAGCAAGGCGATCCCGGAAATCGACTTCCGGCGCTTCGTCAGCCGTTCGCCGAAAAAAAAGAAAAAATGGTGCAGGAGTAGGATGAGCGTGATGCCGATCGCCAGCGTCGTTGCGGAAGCGATCCATAAGTGCTTGTCCAGCAAAATCTGGTGCATAAGTCGAAATCCTCCTGAGGGCCACTAGTGTGCGCCATCTTTGCCCCGTTCGTGAAGAGGAGTGCCGGCCGAATTCCGATGCCCTCGTTGCTTGGGCAGCCAAAGATCGTTGGCACGTACCGTCACCCCATTCGCGGCGCAACTGCGCGTTTGCACTTTGAAATGTTCCAATTTTGAGAACGGGGACACCCCACACCCCCCTTGCGAATCGAAAGAGTGTGGAACCTCTTGAAGTAAATACAGAATCGTTCGAATGGGCGCGTAAGAGATAGAAAACACAGGGGTAGAGCTCACGGGGGACCGTACAACCGCTGAAGGGCTACGGAATGGTCAGGCCGATGGCGGTGGCGAGAGAGGCTAGTTTTTGGTCAAATGTGTAGAAGGCATCGGCCTTAAGAACGAGCGCGCCTGCGACATGCAGCACGTCGAGCGTGCGGGTTCCCAAAAGGGGAGTGTGCGTTCGAGCAATTCGCTCCGCTTGCTGGTAGGCAGCGGAGGGAAGCGGGACGATCTGCACCACACCTTGCTCGATATCTTGGCGAAACAAAGCATAGACTTTCTTCGCTTCGGCGGGCTGCAGTTCTTTTCGGAAAAGCCTCAGTCCGACGGCGTTGAGGATTTCGATTTTCCCCACCTCGGTAAGGAGCAGAGGCAGGTCCGCGCGCTTCATCTTGGCGGAGGCCCTGGCGGAATTCGCGTCGAGAACATAAAGGGAAAACAAGAAGCTGGCGTCGACGCAGGAGGTCAAAAGCGCTCCTCGCGATCTAGAGCGATGATTTCCGCACCGGAAACTTTCATGCGTTTCTTGCCGAAGATTTTTTTCAGGCGTGCCAGGAAATCGGGGTGGCGGACGCGCGTGGCAGGCTTCGGCGGGAGGAGGCGGGCAATGACGCGTTTGCGCTTGGTGATGTGAATTTCCTCGCCGTCGCGGAGCAGGTCCTCGACAGCAGAGAAACGGTACCGAAGATCGCGAACAGTGGCTTTCTTCATGTGATGCATTTTAACATCACAGAATGAAGATGGCAAGAGAATCGTATGTTTCGGTTCGCGAAAAATAGGGCGGGAAGGGGACCATCATTCTCATGGCACGAATTAGATTTCTAAATCCTAATGAGCCCGAACAGCCGGCGCACGGGGTCTATCGGTGGTACTGTCTTCGGGATCGGGAAGAGTTCACTCTTTACGTTGGCAGTACGGGAAAAAGGGACAAAAGCCTCAGCAGCCCGAGCACACTTCGGAGAGGTATCCTGGAGGCCACCAGGAGCAGCCTGACAAGCGACAATGGATCAAAGCTCGACACTGATTTCATCGTTGGCACCGCCATCCTTTACTTCAAGGCTGAAGGCTTTGATTGCTGTTGGGAGCATGTTTTGAATCCAGTTGATCCATTTTCAGCCGCTTTCATAACTAAGAACGAAAACCGCATCTTTGCGGTTCACGATCTTAACTTCGTCTGTTGGACACAATTGATTAAGACTTCACACAATATTCAGGTTCTTGGGCCTGGTTTACCTCAAGAAACGCAAGGCACAATTCCAGTTCTAATACCAAACGCCAGCAGCACGATTGGCTGTCCTCACGTGATAGGTGGCCTTGGAAGCTACACGGGAGAAGTTCTGCAAGCCCAAATACTGGATGGCCGTTTCTGAAAAATGAGCGGTATCCGTTTACAAGCATAAGAGACTCGCAAGGTGGAGTTCACTGGGTTCACATTACTCCCGACCAAGAAGCCCCTATATTCCCGCGTCCGACCAAATGACGCCGGGGCCAATTGCCTACCGAAGTTTTGCCGCGAGTTGCAGGAGTGCTAGAATCGGCTTGATCAGCCATGACACCGAAAACGCTCTACGAAAAAATTTGGGACTCCCATGTCGTCCACGAAGAACCTGGCAAGCCCGCGCTCATCTACATTGACCGCCATCTCATCCACGAAGGCACTTCGCCGCAAGCCTTCGCGGGGCTCAAAGCCGAAGGGCGAAAGGTGCGCCGGCCCGATCTGACTTTCGCGGTGATGGACCACTCCGTCCCCACCACCGACCGCACCCTGCCCATCATCGACAACGACGCCAAACTGCAATTCGATGCGCTGGAGAAAAACTGCCGCGAGTCCGGCGTGCGCCTGTTCGACATGCACAGCCGCCACCAGGGCATCGTGCACATCATCGGCCCGGAGCTGGGCATCACCCAGCCGGGACAGACGCTGGTCTGCGGCGACAGCCACACGTCGACGCACGGCGCGTTTGGGACGCTGGCGTTCGGCATCGGGACCAGCGAAGTCGAACACGTCCTGGCCACGCAATGCATGGTGCAATCGCGCTCGAAGACGCTGCACATCCTCGTGCACGGCAAGCGGCCCAAGGGCGTCACGGCGAAGGACATCATTCTGGCCATCATCGGAAAAATTGGCATCGGCGGCGGCAACGGCCACGTTGCGGAATACGGCGGTGAAGCGATTCGCTCGCTCTCGATGGACGGGCGCATGACGGTCTGCAACATGAGCATCGAAGGCGGCGCGCGCGCCGGCATGGTCGCGCCGGATGACACGACGTTTGCTTATCTGGAAGGCCGTCCGTTCGTTCCCCGCGGCAAAGCGTTTCAGGAAGCCGTCGCGCGCTGGAAGCAATTGCGCACGGATGACGGCGCACAATTTGACATGACGGTCGAGCTGCAAGCCGAGAAAATCGCGCCGCAAGTCACCTGGGGCACGAATCCCGGCATGGTCACCAGCGTCACCGCGCGCGTCCCCGATCCGCACGACTTCAAGGACCTGAACGATCAAAAGGCCACGGAGAGCGCGCTGAAATACATGGATTTGAAGCCCGGAACGCCGATTGTGGACATTCCGGTGGACCGCGTGTTCATCGGCTCCTGTACCAATTCCCGTCTCGACGATTTGCGCGCCGCGGCGCATCTCGTGGCCGGGAAGCACGTGGCGAAAAACATTAAGCAGGCGCTCATCGTGCCCGGCTCGCGCGGGATCAAGTCGCAAGCTGAAAAAGAAGGTCTCGACAAGATTTTTACCGCCGCCGGCTTTGAGTGGCGCGATGCGGGCTGCAGCATGTGCATTGGCATGAACGCGGACGTGCTGCCGCCGCACGAACGCAGCGCCAGCACCTCGAACCGCAACTTCGAGGGGCGCCAGGGCAAGGACAGCCGCACGCATTTGGTCAGCCCGGTGATGGCCGCCGCCGCCGCCATCGCGGGGCATTTTGTGGATGTACGATCTTTAGATGTTTCTTCGGTGGAGTAACAACGATCGGCTCGGAGTCACAGTGTGAGCAGCGTCAAAAATCCTAAACAAAAGAAGCGGCTGAGCCTGAAGCACGATCGCCGAAACGTCTTTGGAGAAAACTCCAAGGCGAGCAGGAAGAATATCGCAAGAGGAAAGCAGCGCCGCCAGATGAATGAGCGCAGGCAAATTGCACAGGTACTCGGCAAGCTGACCGGTCAAGTCGATGACGATGTGGCTTCTGACGCTGAGCTTCAAGTGAAGCTGACGATTACACATAGCAAGAACCGAGGTTTTGAAAAGTTACCGGACAAGCCGCTCAGCGAAGTTATTCAGCGGAAAATGGAAAGAAGACGTGAAAAAGGAATTTTAGGAGTTGTGAAGAATGGAACCGTTTAATACACATACGGGGCTGGTCGCGCCGCTGGACCGCGTCAACGTGGACACCGACCAGATGGTGCCCAAGCAATTCTTGAAGGCGCTGACGCGAGAGGGATTTGGGCGGATTCTTTTTTACGACTGGCGCTATCTTCCCGGCGAGATGCCGAATCCGGAATTCGTTTTGAATTATCCGCGCTATAAAGGCGCATCGGTCCTGCTGGCGCGCGCGAATTTCGGCTGCGGCTCCAGCCGCGAGCATGCGCCATGGGGCGTCAAGGACTACGGCTTCCGCGTCATCATTGCGCCGAGCTACGCGGACATTTTCTACAACAACTGCTTCAAGAACGGCATTCTTCCCGCCACTTTATCGGAAGAGCAGGTCGAGGAACTTTTCCAGCGCACCGAAAAGGAAGAAGGCTATTCGCTTTCCGTGGATCTTCCAAGCCAGACCATCAGCGACGAGCACGGCCTGCGCTACAAATTTGAAATTGTTCCGTCACGCAAGGAAGTTTTGTTGAAGGGCCTCGACGACATCGGCACTTCGCTGCAGCACGCCGCCGCGATCGACGCTTACGAAAAAGCGCACGCGGCCACCGCCACCATGTACGACCCCGTCGACGTGAAGTATTACTCCAACGGCCGCTGACGAAAAATGAGGAGGACACAAACAAGTTCTATTGGGATTGATACACGGTGCGGCCGCCCATCACGGTGCGAAGCACGCGCGTTTTTGTATATTCGCTGGGCGGAACTTTCGTAAGATCGTTCGAAAGGATGATGAAATCAGCGTATTCGCCCTGTTTTAGCTCGCCCTTCTTCCCTTCTTCAAATTCGGCGTAGGCCGAGCCGCTGGTGTACGCGTGAATACAATCGTCCAGCGAAATTTTTTCCTGCGCTTCCCAGCCGCCTTTCGGGCCGCCGTTGGGCCGTTCGCGAGTGACGCAAGCGTACAAGCCGCGGAAAGGGCTGATAGGCTCCACGCTGTAATCCGTTCCGAACGCCAGGCGAACGCCATTTTTCAGCATGGTGGCCCAGGCATACGCGCCTTTGATGCGCTCCTTGCCGATGCGATCCTCCGCCCAGCGCATGTCCGTGGTCTGGTGAGAAGGCTGCATGGAAGCAATCACATGAAGCTGCGCGAAGCGCTGAAAATCCATCGGCGCAACGACCTGCGCGTGTTCGATGCGGTCGCGACGGTCGCGAGGCCGGCTGGCCTTGGCGACGGCTTCGAAAACGTCGAGCGCAATGCGATTGGCGCGATCGCCGATGGCGTGAAAGGCAAGCTGGAATCCGGCCTTGTCGCGTTCGATGGCCATGGCCTGTAGCTTTTCGGGATCGTAAGTCAGAATCCCGGTGGTGGAGGGGTCATCATTGTAGGGTTCGAGCAGAGCCGCGGTGCGCGAGCCCAGAGCTCCATCGGTGACGGCTTTCAATGCGCCGGTCTTTAACCACGGATCCGTGGTGCCGCCCTGAGCGCGCCTATTCTGCAAATCGTCGAGCGGCGCATTGAACGGCAACCACTCCGTGATGCGCACGGTGAGTTTGCCTTCTTCTTTCAACTGTTGGTAAACCTGAAAATCTTCCCACGCGGAGTTGTCCTGAACGGAAGTCACTCCATTCTGCGTGACGTTTTTAAGCACCAGCTCAATTCCCCGCCGGCGTTCTGCCTGTGAAGGATCAGGAATCCGCACCTTCACCAAGTCCATCGCCGCCGCTTCTTTCAACATGCCTGTCGGCTCGCCCAAGGCATCGTGCTCGATCTCGCCCCCCGGCGGATTCGGCGTGGTCTTGCCGATTTCCGCTTTTTTCAGCGCGAGCGAATTCGCGACAGCAACATGGCCGGAGACGTGTGTGAGGATGACCGGGTTTTTGGGAGCAACGGCATCGAGCTGCTGGCGGTTCGGGAATTTTTTCTCGGCCCAGAGCGTGTGATCCCATCCTCCACCCGTAATCCATTCTCCTTCTTTGCGGTGCGCGACGGCTTCGGCAACGCGTTTCTGCATTTCTTCGGCGGAAGGCACACCTGTCAGGGGAACTGCCAGCGCCTCTGCGGCCGCACCGCCCAAGTGCACGTGCGCGTCATTAAACCCCGGCATGACGAATTGACCGTGAAGATTCACGGTCTCCGCGCCTTCCTGGCTGCCGCCACAGTCGAGCAAGACGTGATCCATTTTTCCGATGCAACTGATCATTCCGTCGGTCACGGCCAGGGCTTCCGCCCAAGGATGCTCGGGATCGTTCGTGTAGATGCGGCCGTGCGTGTAGTACGTCGTGTGGCTCGGTTTACTCTGCGCAGCAGTTTTCGAATGGAACGCGATGGCTCCGAGAACTGGCCCGAACGCGAGAAACCCAAGAACAAATGGCCGGCAAATCGTTTTCCTGTTCATCGGGAGTTCTCCTCTACCATTCCGGAAATTCCCAGGACGGTCAGCAACGCGCGCTTCAGACCGGCTTCACGCCCGGCCGGTTCGTACCATTCTTGCAGCGAATGCGAACCGCCCCCGCTTCCGCCTGCGCCGATGGAGATGGCGTCGATTCCGAGGGAGAGAGGAATGTTGGCGTCCGTGGAGGAGCGCTCGAGGCGCGATTCGTTTCCGACATATTCATCGGCGGCACGAAGAGCAGCCAGCAGTGGTGAATCGGGTGACAGTTCCCCGCCCGGCCGGCTTCCTAGCAATTCCACCTTCCATTCGAGGCTGCCTTTCGAACGGTCCCGAGGAGGCTCCATCTCATCCCGCACGCCGGCTGCGATGCAATCACGAAGCGCGGATTCGAGCCGCGTCAACTCCTCCTCACTTTCGGAACGGATGTCCACCTTAATGCGTGCTTCGTGCGGCACGGAATTGACCGATGTACCGCCTTCGATCTGGCCGATGTTGAACGAGGTGCGCGGACTGGCCGGCACTTTTGTATTGATGAAGCGAACGGAGCCGCGGACCAGCGCATTGATGGGATTGGGCATACCGAAGTCCGACCAGCTATGCCCACCAGGGCCGGTGACCTTCGCTTCGAGGCGGCGCGAAGCGAGCGCTTTCGTGGTGACATGTTCAATGCCCGAGCCGTCGAGCACCACAACGGCTTTGAGTTTCGAACGATAGGCCTCGATCAGTTCGCGCATTCCGCGGAGATTGCCTTCTCCTTCTTCTCCAACATTTCCCGCAAAGAGTATCGTGCGTTGGGTTTTGAGACGCGCGAATTGCATGGCACGCGCCAACGCCAAGAGCGCGGCGAGCCCCGTGCCATTGTCGGAAATGCCCGGGGCCATCATGCGGTTGCCTTCGTGCCGCACTTTCACGTTGGTGCCCGCCGGAAAAACCGTGTCCAAGTGCGCGCTGACCAGGATGATTTCTTTTTCATCCGCGCCACGCAGTTCTCCGATGACGTTGCCCATTTCGTCGACTTGCACGGCTAATCCCGCTTCGGCCATCAATTCCTTGACGGCGGCGGCGCGCTGCTGCTCTTGATAGGGAGGGGCGGGAATTTCCGTCAGGCGGGCCTGCTCGTCATTGATCCAGGAATGATTGTGGCCAAACCAGTCAAGAGCCGCGCGCACCTGCGGGTTCCCCGTGAGCCGGGAAGCTGGAGCCTGGCGCTGTGCGTGCGAGGGAGCGGCGGAGCGAACCGGCATAATCAGAAGAATAGCGCAAACGAGCGCGTGTTTCACCGTTACCCTGCACGGCGCCCTTCGTTTCAACGGCGTGCGGCCTCCGTACAAAGGGCGCGAATCTCAGCGTCGGTGAGCACGCGCGCAGATTGCTTGGCGGCGTCCAAGATGCGGCCAACCAGGGCATCCTCGGCGGAAATCTGGTGGCATGCGAGCCAATATAGAACATTGGATTTCCCGCTCATGGGACCGATTTCGATGATCTGATCCAGTCCGAACAAATGCGCGGGCACGCCGCTATAAACGGCATCGGCCAAAAAGCGATCCTGCTTCTGCATGGCTTTGACAATCGCAGCCGCGTGCACGCCGGTCGCGGTCCGGAAGGCATCGTGGCCAATGACGGGATAATTCGGGGGGATCGTCGTTTTTGTGGCCGCAGCAACTTTCTCGCAATAAACTTTGAGATGGGAAAGATCGCGATCGATCAGACCCATCAACCGCAGATTCACCAGCATTAACTCCATGGGCGTGTTGCCGACGCGCTCTCCCAAAGCGTTGGCCGCGGCGTGGACTTGATGCGCGCCAGCAGCAACGGCGGCCAGCGAATTGGCGATGGACAGGCCACGATCGTTGTGGCCGTGCCAGTCGACGCGGATTTTCTCGCCGGAGGGCTCCACCACTTCGTTGATGACAAATTTCACGAGGTTGAATGCGCCGTTGGGCGTGGCGTGGCCCACGGTGTCACAGAGAACGACAGCTCGGGCACCGTTTCGAATTGCGGTGGAATACAAACGCTTGATCGTTTCCGGGTCCGTTCGAATGGTGTCTTCCGTGACGTACATCGAAGGAAGACCATGCTGGACCGCAAACTTCACGGCGTTTTCCGTAGTTCGCTCGAGATGATCGACGGTCCAGTCTTCCACCAGCCGCCGGATGGGGCTGGAGCCCAGAAACGTCGCAGCTTCAATGGCGACGCCCACGCGCTGAGAGATGTCCACGATGGGGCGAATGTCGTTTTCGTGAGTTCGGGCCGCACAGTTCGGCTTGATCCTCATCCGGTTCGTGGCGATTTCGCGAGCCAGCGCTTCGGTGTCGGCCACGGCGCGAGGACCTGCTCCCGGGAGGCCGATATTGACTGCGTCGATTCCGAGCGATTCCATCAGATGTAGAATTTCAATCTTATCGTCGATGGTGGGATCAAATACCGAAGGGTTTTGCAGACCGTCACGCAGTGTTTCGTCGTCCAACAGCACGCGCGTCCCGGGAGGAATTTGCGGTGGCGTGTCCACGTTCCAGTCGTAAATCCATTCGCTTTGCTGCATGGCGGCCTTGGGGTGGCTCCTGAAGTGGGAGTTCTAATTTCGCAGCGTGTAGCTTTGCGGCTGCTGCGCGGGATCCGGACGGTAGAGCGTCTTGCAGAATTCGCAACGGTAGATTTCCGCCTTCGGCCCAATGAGTGCGGCCACCTCCTTCGGGTAGTCGTACCAGCGTTTCAAATGGCCGTTACAAAGCTTGCCCTTCTCGTCTTTTTCATCGCAAGCGCGCTGCTTCGGCTTGCGAGTCTTGATTTTGGGCGACGTCGCTGTCTCTTCGGGCATGGGATCCTTTCTAGAAACCGTGGTCACGGAAAAAAGTCTTCAATGCGCTGCGGGCGTGGCGCAACCTGGCGACGCCGCCGCCGGAGAATTCAAATTGCAGAAAGGCGTCAGCGGCACGCTCAAGTTCCGTGCCGTAGCGGTACCACCAGGGCTTTTGGCTCCGCGGCAGACGGTCCACGTCGATATATTTCATCTGCACCATTTCGAGCAGTCCAGCCCGGCCATGCGTGCGACCCCAGCCGCTCGCTCCGCGCCCGCCGTGCGGCGCCTCCGCAATTCCAAAGTAGCTGATGGCATCGTTCACCATCACTGCTCCGGCACGGAGCCGCTTGGCAATCGATTTCCCTTTCTCCGCGTCATTAGTCCAAACGCTAGCCGCAAGGGCAAAAGGCGAATCGTTGGCGCGCTGAACCGCCTCTTCAGCATCTTTTACCGTTTGAATCGCGAGGATGGGACCGAAGGTTTCCTCCTGAAAGAGTTTCATTGACGAATTGACACCAACGATGACGGTCGGTTCAAAGAAACTCGGGCCAAGATCTCGGCGTGCGTTCCCGCCGCATAAAACTTTCGCGCCGTACGATACCGCATCGTTGACCAAATCGCTTATGCGCTGGACATGGTGCGGCCGAATGAGTGGACCAACATCAGTGGCAGGATCAGTGCCGGGACCCAGCCGCAGCTTCTTCGTTTTCTCTACGCAGAGGTCAACGAACTCTTGCGCGACCGCTTGCTCGACGAACAAGCGCTCCACTGACAGGCACACCTGCCCACAATTGGTGTAACTGCCCCAAACCGCAGCGCTTGAGGCCACGTCCAAATCCGCGTCCGCAAGAACGATCATCGCGTCTTTGCCGCCGAGTTCCAGGACCGTGGGAATGAGCTTCTTTGCGCAAGCTTCGGCGACGCGTTTGCCGGTCGCTACGCTTCCTGTAAATAGGACTTTATCTGGAGGGGCGTCAATCAGGGCTTGGCCAACGTCTCCTCCGCCCTGAACGACAGTGACAAGGTTTTGCCGAAACCCAGCGTGCGTAAAGAGCTTTTGGATGAGTTCCCCGCACTGAGGAGTGAATTCGCTAGTTTTGCAGACGACCGCATTTCCTGCCGCAAGGGCAGGAATGATTTGGCTCATCGGGATGGCCAGCGGGTAATTCCAAGAGGAAATGATTGCAATTATGCCGAGAGGTTCATAGGCAAGATAACCGCGTTTGGCTTTCGCCGCCAGACTGTGGTGGCGCACTGGCTCTGTGCGAAGAGCGGCCGCGGCGTTCCTGGACCAATACTCTGCGGAATCGAGCGCAACAAAAATATCTGCGAAGAGCGCTTCGACGCGCGGCTTCCCGGACTCGCGGACCACGGTGTCCGCCAATTCATTGCGCGAGGCCAGCATGCGCTGGCGCAAGTTGCGCAGTTTCGCACAACGTTCTTTGACGGAAAGCTCCGCCCAGTTCGATTGAGCAATTCGCGCGCGTACGATGATCTCCGGCACAAGCGCCGCTGGGGTTTTTTCAACCTGTGCAAAAACTTCCCCGGTCGCCGGATTGATCGACGGCAGCGTATCAATGGGAATGGCTGTGGCCGCCATAGCGCGATTCTAACCGATTTTATCGTTCAGGGAAGGCCAACCAACTATGCTTGCTGGTGACGGAGCACCTCGTCTCGACCACGAGCCGGGCGTTTGGCTTCACCAACTGAGGGCCAGCTTAGGGCTTGCCGACTCGCCACGCTTCTTCGTGGCGGACTTCCACCATCACCAATCCTTGGGGCGGAACCGTGGGACCGGACTTCGAACGGTCCTTAATTTCGTACAAGCGGTCGATGTCTTCCGGCTTGAGTTTGCCGCGACCGACGTCGAGGAGCGTGCCCACCATCTTACGCACCATGTAGCGGAGAAAGGAGCGGCCGCTCACGGTGAAGAGCAGTTCTTCGTTGTCCGCGGAGCGCGCGAGTTCCGTCGAATAAATCTCGCGCTCCGTGGAATGCTCGTGTTCATCGTCCTCCGAGCCTGTCGAGGCCGCGAAGGATGCAAAGTCGTGCGTGCCCACAAACCTTGCTGCTGCGTCGCGCATGGCATCTTCATCGAGCGGAAACGGATAATGCAGGACGTACCGCCAGACCGCCGGCGGCACGACTTTCCCGCGATACAAACGATAACGGTAGGTTTTGCCGCGCGCGGACCAGCGCGCATTGAAATCTGGGCCGACCTCCTCGGACCCAACGATGCGAATCGCCGGCGGAAGCAAGGCGTTCAGCGCGCGCTGAAATTCCTGAGCCGACAAGGGAGATTGCGTGCGAAAGCTGGCCACTTGTCCCAGGGCGTGCACGCCGGCATCTGTGCGGCCAGCGCCATGCAGAATAATCCTTTCCTGCGTCAGACGCTGGAGTACATGGACGATTTCGCCCTGAATCGTGGGCTTGTTCGCCTGCATTTGCCAGCCGTGGAAATCCGTGCCGTCGTAGGCGATGGTGAGTTTGAAATAACGCATGAGGGGGAGGGGACATCCGGATCAGGGAGCGGTGCGCACGAAACGGCTGCCGGGTTTCACGGCAGGGCTGCCGCTGCGGCAGAGCGGACAATCCTCGGGTTCGTAGCTGGCGATGGGAACCTGGATCAGCGATTGTGCTTCCACCTCAAATTCGATCGTGCCGCCGCTGCGGTCGATCAGCGCGCCGGCAGCCACCACGCGGCCGCCCGCTTCTTCGACAACTCGTATGGTCTCCTCGGTTGAACCACCCGTGGTCCAAACGTCCTCCACCACGAGAACATGCTGGTCGGGGCGGATATCGAACCCGCGACGCAGGGTCATCATTCCGCTCGCGTCGCGCTCCGCAAAGAGGGCGGGCACACCACCGCCAAATTGGTTTTTCGGTTCCGGCAACGCCCGGGCAACTTCCTGACCGATGATCAATCCTCCGATCGCCGGCGAGACGACCGCATCAATGCGCACATCGGAGAAGAGCGCCGCCAGCGCTTGTCCGAGCTTTTCCGCGAAGCGCGGATACTGCAAGACCAGCGCACACTGCACGTATGTGCCACTGTGAAGCCCGCTGGAGAGCTCGAAATGGCCGTGACGGATGGCGCCGGCCGTCTCGAACATTTTCAGGATTTCTTCTCGCTTGAGCATGGTCCGAGCTAACCGTTCGCCGCTCCTAACCGTCGAAATGTCAGCAGCCTAGCCGTGGTGTCCTTCGTTGTCAAGGAACGGGTCGCCTGTTAGACTGCTTTTTCGTTTGGTCGGCGTGATTCAGAGCTTGCAGCGGCTTCCAGTCCGTCCCCGTGCGGGGTAAAGGCAAGGTGGTTGAATCTCGGTTTGCAACCCCAAAACGGTCAATTATTTGAAACAAATTCCATTCTACGAACGTTTTACAGATTTGAGTCCAGCTCAGTACAAATTAAGTCCCTTGGGGAGAAATCTTGAGGGTAAGGAGCCCTATGACTTCGCCTAGTGTGACCCCGATCCAGTCGGGATCGCTGTTTGCTCGACCGCTGCTGGCCGCCGTGCTGGCCATGACGCTTGCAGGGGGACCCGGCTCTCCTGCCTTTGCGCAGGAGCCGCAGCAACCCCCTCCGGCTCCGCCGGCGAAAACAACTGCGGCGCCGATACCGGTGTCGCTCGGGTCGGCGAAGCATAATTTCACGCGTGCGCCTAGACCGTTCCCAAACCTGATTGCTCCATACCGCGCGATTAAGATCGAGGAAACCAGTGTCGCTAATTCGCCGCGCGTCGAGCAGCTCGTTCATGAGGGAAAGCTGGAACTCTCGCTTCAAGATGCTGTGGAACTTGCCCTGGAAAACAGCGTGGACATCGCGGTGCAGCGCTATTATCCCTGGATCGCGGATGTCGGCATTCTCAAGGCATCGTCAGGCTCCTCCGGGTATGGGACTCCGGGCGCAGCCATCGCTGCCTCCTCCGCCAGTCTCAACCCCTTTGCGTTCACGATCACTTCTTATGATCCTCTGCTCACGTCCTCGGTCTTTTTCGACGATCGCAAGACACCCATCAACAACCCGTTCATTTCCGGAACCGGAACTTCCGCGACGGCCGCTTCGATCGTAAGTCACACGGCCACCTACAACACGCAATATTCCCAGTATTTCCCGACGGGAACGAGCATGAGCGTCACCTATGACAACACGCGATCTTCCAACAGTGCTGCGGCCAACTTTTTTAATCCGGCGGTGCAATCCTCGATCTTCGTCTCGTTTAGCCAGAACTTGCTTAGTGGCTTCGGACTGACCGTGAATCGCCGCAATATCCTCATCGCCAAGAACAATCGCAAGATTGCCGACTTGGCCTTCGCGCAACAGGCCATCACCACCACCACGAATACTATTACCGCGTACTGGGAGCTCGTTTACGCGCGAGCGAATGTCAAGGTGCAGGAGCAAGCCGTAGCGGTTTCCGAAAAGCTCTATAACGACAACAAGAAACAGCTTGAAATTGGAACGATGGCCCCCCTGGACGTGACTCGCGCCGAAGCCCAATTGGCGACCGACCGCCAGAATCTTATCGTCGCCCAAACCGTGCAGCTCCAGGACGAACAGACGCTGAAAAACGCCATCACCAGGAATCCCCTGGATCCTCGCCTCGTCAACGTCGAGATCATCCCGACGGACAAGCCGAGCACCCCGGAACAAATTGAAGCTCCCAGTTTCGAAGAGGCGCTGCGAGAGGCCTACACAAAACGCCCGGACCTCCTGGAGCAGGAGTACAACTTAAAGAACGCGGGCATTGACGTGAAAGCCACTCACAACGCGCTGCTGCCGACAGCAACGCTGAGCGCTCAATACGGAACCGTAGGGCTGAGTGGTAACTCGCTTATAAAGGGGACCAGTAAACTGATCAGCAGTGAGGTACCCATCGTGGATGCAAGCGGCAATCCCGTGTCTGTGAATGGCACCCCGATTTTCGAACCTGCTTTTTCCACGCCTACCACTGGCACGTCGCAGAGTGGTTTCGGCGACGCCATGAGCTCCGTGTTTCACAATAACAACCCGGACTATGCGGTCGGCGTAAGCATCACCATTCCCATTCGCAATCGCTCCTTGCAGGCGGATAACCAGCGTTCCATGCTCGTCCAGCGGCAGCTCGAAACACAAATGCAACAGTTGAAAAACGCGGCTTTGCTCGACGTGCGCAACACCTACATCGCTTTGGAACAGGACCGCGCGCGTGTGGAAGCCGCTAGTAAGGCACGCGAACTTCAACAGCAGACCTTTGAAGCCGAGCAGAAGAAATACCAACTCGGTGCGTCCACGGTCTACCAGGTCATCTTGACGCAGCGCGATTTTGTCACCGCTCAAGGCACGGAGCTTCGTGCACTCGCCGACCTGGTCGAAGCGAGAGCCAACTACGAGCGCGCGGTCGGGCGCACACTGGAGGTCAACCGAGTGACTATCGCCGACGCCAAGACCGGCGAAGTGGAACGCGAGACGCTCATCCCCGGCACCTTGCACGGCCAGGTTGTCGGCACCGAGAAACTTTTCTCCGACGCCGACCAAAAGTAGCCAATCGCGAACATTCTTAAGCCGGCTCGGGCAATCCAATCCGGCCAGCTTTACCTTTTTCGTATCCACACGCGAAGGGGATTAACGGCTTACAGCGCCACCATCTCGCCTGAACGAAGCAGGACGCGCGAGCGCGCGTCGAGGCGAAATTCCCAAATGAGTAATTACAGGCAGACGGCACGCTTTCCGGCTGGAACCCAAGTTATCGGGAAATGATCACCTTTTGATGAGGACTTCCAGGGCCTCACGTGGTAATTTGCCCAAGCCGCTGGCCCTCAGAACTGCACCCAGGGACGGGGATCAGTGAACGTTCATCTTCGAGGAGAAAACATGAATTACAAGTTCGCTTTTTTCAGCGCGGTCGTGATGACGGGAATTCTTGCCTTGGGATCCCGCAGCAGCCCCCAGCAGGAAAAGCCGCGGACCCCGGCAGACGGCCACGAAATTCACGTTCTTGCCCCGCACCAGATGGATGGCAAGGTGATGGGGCCCTATCATCATTACTGCAAGGCCGTTTCGAGCGAAGTGCTGGAGTGTCTGATTTACGAGTCCACGGAGCCCAATGCGCTGCTCAAACAGGTGGAATACTTCGTGGCCAAGGGCGTCTCGCGCTCCAACGTCTCCCTCGACACTTGGAACAAGTTTTATCATGATCACGCGGTCGAAATCGCCACCGGACGCGTGCAGGTCTTGGATCGCACTCCCGAAGAGGCCAAGAAAATTGCCGAAGCTGCCGCTCAGACCGACGGAATCATCTTCCATCTTTGGTGGCCCGACAACGCGAAAGCCCCGAGCGGTGTCGTCAAACACCCGCAGTCCGTCGGCCACAAGGAATTGACCGCCAACGAATACAACGCCAAGTAGACGGCTGTGTTGATGTCAAGCGGGAGATCCCGGATGATTTCGCGACGCGAGCTTCTCAAAGACGCCTCCTTTTTGCTGGCGGCCGCAGGCGCAGCCCAGCCTGTGCTCAGTTGGGCTGCCACCCAATACGACGTGCCGACAATTCCGGGCAAAGACGGAATGATTTTGCGTTCCTTCCGCTTCCTTGATGTCGAGATGCCAATGGAATTCCTGAACTCGTGGATCACACCCGTCCCGCACTTCTTCGTGCGCAACCACATGCACGAGCCGAGTACAGTCGATGCCGCCGAGTGGCGCCTCAGTGTGACCGGGGAAGTGGAAAAACCGTTTACGCTGAGCCTTGCCGATCTCGGCAAGGTCGAATCGCGCACGGTTATCAACACACTGGAATGTGCCGGTAATGGACGTGCTTTCCAGCATCCCTCGGTTCCGGGCATTCAATGGCAGCGGGGGGCCGTCGGTACGGCCCGGTTCAGCGGTCCTCGCCTTCGCGACCTGCTGCAACGCGCGGGCGTCAAAACCGCGGGCAAGCACGTAATGTTCCGCGGCCTGGACGAAGTGCCCGGGAAAGTGCCGCCATTTATCCGTAGTATTCCAATTCAGAAGGCAATGGACACGGACACCCTGGTGGCCACGCAAATGAACGGTGCGCCGCTCGAAAAGCATCACGGATTCCCCGCCCGGGCCTTAGTTCCCGGCTGGATCGGGGCCGCCTCCTGCAAGTGGCTCACGGAGATCAAGATTCTCGACAAGGAATTCGACGGCAACTTCATGAAGCCGGGATATCGCTTTCCCAACCAACCCGTTGCCCCGGGCGGCTCAGTCAATCCCGACGACGCGCATCCCGTCACCGGGCTGAATGTGAAGTCTGTGATTGCGAGCCCGGCTGACGACTCCAAGGCAAAGCGGGGCGTAGTTCCCATTCGCGGCGCTGCCTGGGCAGGCGAGGCCGACATCGCGAAGGTTGAGGTCTCCACGGACGCGGGCGCGACTTGGTCCCCAGCGCGGCTCGCCGCCGATCATGCCAAGTATGCTTGGCGACTCTGGAGCTACTCATGGGAGGCCGCCAAGAGCGGCGAGTACACCATCCTGTCGCGCGCCGCGGACACCCAAGGCCGCTCTCAACCCGAAACCGCCGCCTGGAATCCGAGCGGCTATCTTTACAACGCCATCGATCAGGTGAAGATCCATGTCGAAGCCTAGCGCACTGACGATTCTTGGCCTGGTTACAACCTGCGCGCCCTTGTTCTGGGCGCAGTCGCCGCAGGCGCCCGATCTCCCGCCCGGCGAGATGCAGGCCAAGGCTCGCACTGCCTGCCTCGAGTGTCATGAAGCGCGCATTATCCTGCAACAGCGGCTCAACAAGGCTGCCTGGACGCGGGAAGTCGACAAGATGATCAAGTGGGGCGCCCTGGTGGGTCCCAAGGATCGCGATCCTCTGATCGACTACTTCAGCGTAAACTTCCCGCCGGAAAAAGCACCCGAACCCGCTGTGCGCGTGAAAAAGAAGCAGTAATCACCCACAATCGCACCGCAGCGAAAATACAGTCCTCTGCCATGCGACGCGACCAAACATTCGATCAGGCTACGCTTGCCCACCCGCAGCCTTTCGAATAGCATTAATCTGTGCAACAGCCGAGAGCTTGTTTCAACGCAACCGGAGAGCCACAAACATGAGCGAGAAGCCCAGAGGAACTACGCAAACCGCGCCTCCGGCTGACGCTTCCTCGACTCCGCGCAAACCCGCCGCCAAAGAACTCGCCTGGGAGAAGAACACCCTCCAGCCAACCTTGGAAAAAAGCCTCGAGCGCCAGACCGAATTCACGACGGTCTCCGGCCATCCCATCCGGCGGCTCTATACCGAAGCCGACCTACCCAACTGGGATCCTGAGCGCGATCTGGGCTTCCCCGGCGAACCACCTTATACGCGTGGAATACATTCCACCATGTACCGCAGCCGCCTCTGGACCATGCGTCAATTTGCCGGCTTTGGCACCGCCGAGGATACCAACCAGCGCTTCCGCTATCTGACTTCGCAAGGGCAGACCGGCCTATCCACTGCCTTTGATCTCCCCACTCTTATGGGCTACGACTCCGACCACCCCCTCGCCGAGGGCGAAGTCGGAAAATGCGGTGTGGCCATCAGCTCCCTCGCGGACATGGAAGTCCTGTTCGATCACATTCCGCTCGCCAACGTGACTACCTCGATGACCATCAATTCTCCTGCGGCCGTCATCTGGGCCATGTACCTCGCCGTCGCCGAAAAGCAGGGCGCGGACTGGAAGAAAATCTCCGGCACTCTCCAGAACGACATCCTCAAGGAATACATCGCACAGAAGGAATACATCTACCCTCCTGAGCCCTCGATGCGCCTGGTCATTGACACGTTTGAATTCGGCGTAAAGAACACCCCCAAGTTCAACACGATCTCCATCAGCGGCTATCACATCCGCGAAGCCGGCTCGACGGCCATCCAAGAATTAGCTTTCACTTTGCGCGATGGGTTGGAATACGTCGAATGGGGCATGCGCCGCGGCATGGACATTGACCAATTTGTGCCGCAGCTCTCCTTCTTCTTCAACGCCCACAACGATTTCTTCGAAGAGATTGCCAAGTATCGTGCCGCCCGCCGCATCTGGCACAAAGCCATGGTCGAACGCTACAAATCGAAGAACCCGCGCTCCTGGGCGTTGCGCTTCCACTCGCAAACCGCTGGCTGCTCCCTCACGGCGCAGCAGCCCTATAATAACGTCGTGCGCACGGCGCTCCAAGCGCTTGCCGCAGTCCTCGGCGGCACGCAATCCCTGCATACGAATTCGCTGGATGAAGCCTGGGCCTTGCCCACCGAATTCGCTGCCACCATCGCGCTGCGCACGCAACAAATCATCGCCCACGAAACCGGTGTGACCAACACCGTCGATCCGCTCGGCGGCTCTTACTTCGTCGAGACGCTCACCAATGAAGCCGAGCGCGGCGCGTGGGATTACATTGAAAAAATCGATTCCATGGGCGGCATGGTCGCGGCCATCGAGCGCGGCTATCCCCAGCGCGAAATCGCCGAAGCTTCCTACCGCTATCAGATGGCCGTGGACAGAAAAGAAAAAATCATCGTCGGCGTGAACGATTTTGTCTCCGAAGAAAAGCCTCTGGAAACCTTGCAAATTGACGAAACCGTGGCCCGCCGCCAGGCCGACCGCCTCCGCAAACTCCGCGCCGAGCGCTCGCAAGCCGAAGTGGACCGCCGCCTCAACAGCCTCCGCACCGCCGCCAAAGGCAACGAAAATCTCATGCCATTCATCTTCGACGCCGTCAAATCCTACGCCACGCTCGGAGAAATCTGCGACGCCATGCGCGACGTCTTCGGCACCTACGAAGAAGTCGCCATCACCTGACTCTTGTTTTTCTTCTCTGTGCCCTCTGTGTACTCTGTGTTAAAAAGACCTTAATGGATGACACCGCACTCACCCGCGCGATCATCGGCGCTGCAATTGAGGTGCACAAGCTATTAGGTCCGGGCCTGTTGGAATCGGCATACGAAGACTGCCTATGTCATGAACTTGCGCTTCGCGGTATTCATTTCGAAAAGCAGAAGCCCATCCCGCTTGTTTACAAAGGAACAAAGCTGGAATGTGGATTTCGCCTGGACTTGCTTGTTGAAGGCAGGGTCGTCGTTGAGCTCAAATCGGTTGATGGTCTTGGCCCGATCCACGAAGCAATAATATTGACTTATCTGCGACTCTCCGGGCACCAGCTTGGACTGCTGAATCAATTTCAATGTGCCGGTCTTGAAAGATGGCGTTCGCCGATTCATCATGCCCCCCAATAGCAACAAGACGTCTCTCAACACAGAGTACGCAGAGAGCACAGAGAAGAGGCAACAGAGGCACAATGCCTGAGAAGAAAATACGAGTGCTGATTGCCAAGCCCGGGTTGGACGGCCACGACCGGGGCGCCAAAGTCATCGCGCGCGCGCTCCGCGACGCCGGAATGGAAGTCATCTACACCGGCCTGCGCCAGACGCCGGAGATGATCGCTTCCGCTGCCGTGCAGGAAGACGTCGACGTCATCGGCCTGTCCATTCTCTCCGGCGCCCACAACACGATTTGTCCGCAGCTCATGAACCTCCTTCGCGAAAAAGGGATGTCCGACGTTACCGTGCTCGTCGGCGGCATCATCCCCGAGGGCGACATTCCTGCCCTAAAGCAATCGGGCATCGCCGAAATCTTCCTTCCCGGCACTTCCACGCAAGACATCGTCGAATTCATCCACAAGCGCGTTTCGCAACACTAGTCCCGTTTCTTGTGCCGGTACATTTCTCGCACTCCCCTCATCAACTGTTTGACCCGCTGGTTGTATTCTGCTCGCGCTTCCGGATCCATCTTCCGCCGCAGGAATTCCTGTTCGCGCTGCAGCTTCCGCCGATTTTCGAGCCGTGCCGGATCCAAGACGCCCGCATCCAGCGCCGCTCGTACCGCGCAGCCCGGTTCACCTTCATGGCGGCAATCGCTAAATCGGCACTGTTCCGCCAACTCGTCGATGTCGGCAAAGGCCTGGGCCATCCCTTCCTCCGCGTCCCACAATTGCAATTCCCGCAATCCCGGCGTGTCCATAAGCAACGCTCCCCCAGGCAAAACAAAAAGCTGTCGCGCCGTTGTCGTATGCCGCCCCCGGCTGTCGCTCTCGCGGACTTCCCGTACTTCCTGTCGCGCGTCTCCTAGAAGCCGGTTCGCGAGCGTCGATTTGCCGACTCCCGAAGAACCCAGCATCGCCAGTGTCTTCCCCGGCCGAAGTAGCGGCTCCAGTTCCCGCAAACCTTGCCCCGTTTTTGCGCTGACCACGCACACCTCCGCTCCCAACGCGACTTTCTCCATCTCCGCCGCCTTTTCCCGAGCGTCTCGGCAAGTGTCCGCCTTGTTCAACACGACGACCGGCTTCGCTCCTGATTCCCAGCACTGCGCCAGATAGCGCTCCACGCGCCGCGGATTGAAATCGCCATCCAGCGCAGAAACCAGCAACACTGTGTCCACATTGGCTGCCAGCACTTGTTCGGCGATCTTCTTCCCCGGCGTTTTGCGCACAAACGCACTGCGTCGCGGCAGCACCTCTCGAATTAGCGCGGGGCTGTTCGCAGTATCGAGTTCCACCGCCGCCCAATCGCCCACGGTCGGCCAATCCGCACCCTCCTCTGCAGCCAGGCGCAGCTTTCCCGCCGCTTCCGCCATGCGCTCCCCGAAATCACCGGCAACGCGCCAGCACCCGCGGTGCTGCGCCACGACTCGCGCTGGCATCGTGCTTTCACGATCGCTGTCGCTCCAAACGGCCTCAAAATAGCCATCCCATCCCCATTGAATAATGGACACTGCAGGATCCTCCTGCGGCCATGCCACAACACACGGCCGCCGCTAATGCCAAATCAAAACAGCATTCGTTCTAAGTGGATTGGAATTGCGGGAGGGATGCTGCGGTCAGTTCATGCCAGCCGCGGAGACACACCCGCCCGCAAGGACTTTGCTCGTGGTTCGCACAGGCGCCTCCGTGGCTGAATTGAGCAATGCTGCACTACCGCACAGCATCGCCCTGAATCAAATCTTAGCGACGCGTCCAGTCCGAGTCAACACTCAAACTATTTGAGTAGCACCTTAGTTTCCGACTACGCGACTCATTGGGACTTGGCCCGATAAACGGTTCGTCACGCAACCCACGCAAACCAGATTCCCACAACTCGCCACGCGCTGCTCTCTTTAGCCAAAACGAGGTCGTACCCCCGGGCATCTTTTGGGCCATTGTAAATCTCTAAGGATACCAATGCTCTGTTCCGCTGCCTGTTGAACGTAAGTTCCTCGACTGAAGTCTTGCTCCGTTCTTCTTGCGCGAAGAACGTGCCATCCAAAACGATCTTCTTGATCAGTTCCTCATCACTTAAAGACTGTTCAGTTGGCGTTTGTCTCGGCGTGGACTTGCTCTCCGCCCACTGAATCGCTTTTCCAATTTCTTCGACACCCAGGACATCCACTTTCGCGACTTTGCGTAATTCCGCTAGTGAATCACCCCCTCCTCTCATGCCCAATGCCAGCGCCGCACAAACTGCGGAAAATGCCGCCTCATCATCGTCAGCAACAATTTGGGCCCTTTCGATCGTGTTTCTTAGAAAATCCAGGTCGCTCTCTGATTTCGTCTCAACTAGCCCACCAGCTAGAAAGCAGGACATCGCAGACTCTGTCTCCTTGTCCTTCTCGGCTTTAACGGCATTTCGGAGTGCTTGCATCCCCTGCTGATTTCCAATATAAGCCAAGCCTCGAGCCGCACCGCCCCTTTTCTCTTCGTCGGCGTCGGACAGGAACTTAATTAACGAAGGGACAGCTTCGTTGCCCATGGTAAACAATCGCCTGATTCCGTTCTCGTCGTCAGCCAGATTTCGCCGAACCCTCTCCTGAATGTTATGGCGTCGCAGGTTCCCTTGTTTCTCGATTCCGCTTTGCTGGGTCTGAGAAAACATTACTGTAGTACTTGCGAGGATGTAGGCAAATGTCAGAAGGCCGATTCGCGAAAAAATTAGTCTCACACATCCACCGTTGATTTGCAGCCGTCAACCAAGCGCAAATCAGCTTGCACAAATATATGATAATGAACTCAAGCCGTCGGAAAGGCGATAACGGCAAACTGGGGGCTGCAATGCCCCAGCTCAGTGAACGATCTTCCCTTCCGTGTCCCGGATCTCCATCTTGCCGAGATTCAGCTTCTTCATCCCCTCTTCGATCTTCGCCCGGTCCCCCACGGCCAGCACCACGATCTTTTCCGGATGAATGTACTTCTGCGCCATTGCTTGGGCCTGCTCCGGAGTCACGGCATCGACAATCTCCGGCAATTTCGAAAAGTAATCCAAGGGCAAATCGTAAACAAAAAGTTCGGCAAACGTTCCCGCAGCGTCGGTGCCGCGCTCGAACCGCCCCGGCATCGACCGCGTAATCGAATCTTTCGACAACTTCATCTCTTCGGCCGTCATCTGCGTGTCGCGCATCCGCCGCAGTTCGTTGAAAATTTCCGTAGTCGCGGGGGCCGTCACATCCGTCCTCACGTCCGAGTAGGCAAGGAATGGCCCCGGCTGGCGATGATAAACAAAAGATGATCCCGCGCCGTAAGTATAGCCATGGGCTTCGCGCAAATTCATGTTGATGCGGCTCGAGAACAATTCCCCCAAATCGGTGTTCATCACTTCCAGTGGCGCATAG
>Ga0209802_1000576_pt1 | contig 28358 bp, 26 predicted proteins | sample GraSoiAngelo_129_FD_185886 | JGI IMG/M metagenome (GOLD analysis project Ga0209802, IMG submission 185886) | Grasslands soil microbial communities from the Angelo Coastal Reserve, California, USA - 14_0927_12_40cm (SPAdes) (version 2) | ecosystem: Environmental > Terrestrial > Soil > Grasslands ... | reverse complement strand
GCGCTCGCCGGGCCTCTAGTCAACCTGTTGATGGCTTTTATCGCCGGCGCTGTCGTGCTGATAGCCGCACCCGAGGTTCAGCTCTGGACCAAGCCCTACGTTCATTCCAACCACCTGGTACGAAGCCTGGTGTGGGCGAATTTCTATCTGGCCATAATTAATTTGCTACCCGCCTACCCCATGGATGGTGGTCGTGTCCTGCGGGCCTGGTTCTCCCGCCGGATGGATCCAGTGCGCGCCACCCGCCGGGCGGTCACCATCGGCCAGAGCTTCTCCATGCTTTTCATGCTGGTTGGCATGCTCTCGAACATCTGGCTCACCATGATCGGATTCTTCCTGTTCATCGCCGCCCAGCTCGAAGAGCGCTCCGTAATCTTCCAATCGGTGCTGGAGAAGGTACATCTGGAAGACATCATGCTCACCGACTTCGCCACGCTCTCCCCGGCCGACACTCTGGAAGATGCGTTGGACAAGGCGGTGCATTCACTACAGGACGATTTCCCTGTCATCCGCGGCAGCGATATGGTGGGAGTGATTTCAAGACAGAAAATTCTGGATGCTTTGCGGGTGGAAGGAAATGGCTACGTGCAGGCAGTCATGAACCGTATCTTCGAGGTGGCGACCCGGCAGGAATCTCTCGCCTCCGCCTTTCGCAAGCTGACGGCGCGCAACCTGAGCATCATCCCAGTGGTCGAGGATCAACGCCTGGTCGGTATTGTCACCTTGCAGAACCTCATGCACTCGATGGCTCTACTGGCCGAAAGCCGCAAGCTCCGAAAACAAGCTCTGAATTCCTAAGTTAACCAAGCATTTGCGTTCGTTTATGACCTCTGTGTCCAGTTAATGTGGTTTGTCCCACCGTCAGAACTTGAAGACGATCCCTATAGATGGCTCTGCCATGTGTCCTTTCGCTCCTGTGAACAAGTTCTGGAGCTTGAAATTTGGCGCAGAGAATAACAGGCCGCGGTATTGCAGACGGAGCGCGAACCGCGAACCCACGCGAGGCAACCGGTAGTCCACGCCTCCTCCGTATAGAAAGCCCACTTGTGTCTGTCGCACACCCATCATCGAAACTGGTATGAAATCGATGTACTCGTAATAGGGATTGAAAACCACCGCTCCCGCGCCACCGAGTAGAAAAGGTTTAAACCTTTCGGTCTCGAACGGGCTGAAAACATAAGCTCCGCTGAACTCAGTGACGTTGGTCTGGAAGCGGTAATCAAGCGTGGAGGTGACGTATTTCTCGGCGGTGTAGGAGCGCGCGTAGTTCACTTCTATCGAGTGCTTCGCACCCATATTCAGTCGCAGTGTGGCCAGAAAACCGCGGCCGCTTGTCGGAGTCTGGGTGACTCCGTTGCCGGCGGTCTTTTTATTCAGCACGGCGGACGCATTGAGGCTGATGTCCCAGCGGTGCTCCTGGCCCAGCGCCCCCAATGTTAAGAAAAATAAAGCCGCAACTACAGCGCATGCTCTGTTAACCATTCCCCGTCCTCTCGCGATCGTTCATCTAAATCGGCGCGCTCGCTTAAAACAACCGAATAGCCCTCGCCTGCTCGACTGCTGGAATCTTTCTGAGGGCCGCCAGCACGAGATCCGGAACCTGGCTGTCAACGTGTACCACTGCAATCGCTTCGCGTGCAGCGCCCGGCTTGGCGCTAATCAACCGGCGGCCGAGCGAAAAATCCGCGATATTGATCTTGTGCTTGCCCAGAATTGTGCCGACCTTGCCGATCACGCCGGGCACGTCCTGGTTGCGCATAAAAATCAAATTACGTTCCAGCGGCGCCTCGATATCAATTCCATCCACCGACAATAGACGCGGTGCACTGCCGTGCAGCACCGCTCCTTTGACCAGGTGCTCTTCGCCGTTTGTCTTGAGTAAAATCGAAAGCACGCTGCCTGCGCCGCCACTGGAACTTTTCGGCTTGTGAGCTTCATGGATTCGCAACCCGCGAGACGATGCGATGGACGCGGCGTTCACCAGGTTAGCTTTCTCTTCCAAGGCCTGATTTAAGACGCCTTTTATGGCGGCATTGCGCACCAGTTCGGTTTTCCATTCGGCAATATGCCCACTGTAGCGCAGCGAAATCTCTTCCAGCGTTCCTTCCGATGCTTGCGCCAGAAAGGCCCCCAATCGTTCCGCCAGCACGATGTAGGGCTGCATTTCGAGGTATTCGTCGTGAGAAACCGAGGGCACGTTAACGGCATTCTGAATCACGCCGTGCTTCAGATATTCCTTCACTTGTAACGCGATCTGATATCCCACAGCTTCCTGGGCCTCATGCGTTGAACCGGCGATGTGGGGCGTAAGGATCACATTCTCAATCGCCAGTAAAGGCGAGTTGTGGGGTGGTTCATCGGTAAAAACATCCAGAGCCGCGGCGGCGACCAGTCCTTGCTTCAGGGCCTGGGCCAATGCTCTCTCGTCCACCAATTCGCCACGGGCGCAGTTCACCAGCCGCACTCCGCGTTTCATTTTCTTGATCGAAACTGCATTGATCATGCTTGTGGTCTGCGGCGTTAATCCGACATGCAGGGTGAGATAGTCGGCGGCAGCATAGAGCTCTTCGAGTTTCGTCATCCGAATGCCCTGTTCTTTTGCCACGGTTCCGGAGACGAAAGGATCATGCGCGATGATTTCCATCCCAAACGCGCGTGCCCGGCGGGCGACTTCCATCCCGATGCGGCCTAGACCAACGACTCCCAGGGTCTTACCGCGGAGCTCTGTCCCTTGCAGTGTTTTCTTTTCCCATTTTCCGGCATGCATCAGCACATCTGCGCGTGAGATGTGCCGTGCCATGGCCAGCATCATTCCCAACGTGTGCTCCGCGACCGCCACAGCGTTTGCGCCGGGAGTGTTCATCACCGCGATCCCCTTGCGAGTCGCGTCGTCCAAGTCAATGTTGTCTACGCCTACTCCGGCACGACCGATAACCCGCAGCTTGCGGGCATGTTCCAACAGCGTCGCATCCACCTGAACCGCGGAACGAACGATCAGCGCGTCGGCGGTTGCCAGGTGCTCAGCTAATTTGCCGTCCAATTGTTCCGCGGTCACCACGGTCCAGCGCGGTTCCCGCAACAATTCGACCGCGGAAGAGGAAATTTTTTCTGCGACGACGACCTTCATGAGAGTGTCTGGTTCGCTTTGATTTTAAAGGCTGACCATCTCAAACTGCCCACCCAGTGTCGCACATTCATTCCGACACCGCGAACGTCGGAGTCTTTCACATGGACCACTAAAGCGGACTGTCATTGCGATCGATACACCAGCTCGCCGCCCACAATTGTTACCACTGCCTTCCCTATGAACTGCCACCCATCAAAGGGAGTGTTGTGAGATTTCGAAAGCGATTTGGAGGCTTCGAATCGCCATCGTTTCTTGGGATCGAAGATGGTCACGTCGGCGAAGCTTCCGCGCGCCAGTGAGCCGCGCCCGCGCAGGCCGAAGACGCGGGCGGGACCCGAAGTGAAGAGTTCGACGATACGGCTGAGGGGGATTGCGTACTGGCGATGCAGGCGAGTGATGGCAAGGGCAAGCGCGGTCTCCAGGCCGGTAATGCCGAAGGGAGCGCGCTCAAACTCCACCAATTTTTCGTGCAGGGCGTGCGGGGCGTGATCGGTAGCGATGGCGTCCACCGTGCCATCGGCAAGGCCTACGATGAGGGCTTCACGGTCAGAGGCGGAACGCAACGGCGGATTCATTTTGAAGTTGCTGTCGTACTCACCGACCGATTCGTCCGTAAGAGTGAAATGATGTGGAGTGACCTCGCATGTGACGTGCGCTTTGCTGCGCTTGCCGCGACGCACTGCCTTGAGCGCGTCGGCGGTCGAGAGGTGGGCCACGTGCAGTCGTGCGCCGGGAAATTGCTGTGCCAGTTGCACGTCGCGATCTACAATGCTGGCTTCTGCCGACGCCTTCATCCCTCGTAAGCCCAGGCGGAAGGCGGTCGGGCTATCATTCATTGAGCATCCCTGCGTAGCGCGGGTGTCTTCGGCATGCTGCACGATGGTTAGGTCAATATCGGCGCTTTGTCGAAGCGCTTCACGCATGATGTCATCGCTGAGAATCGGTTTTCCGTCATCCGTAATTGCCACCGCACCGGCGCGCTGGAGTTCACGGAAATCGGTAATTACAGCGCCCTTGCTGGCGCGAGTCGCGGCCGCGATGGGAAAGACGTTGAGCATCGCCCCGCGTTCTGGCTGGCGCAACCACGACACCCATTGCGGCGAGTCCACGACCGGGGAGGTATTTGGCATGCAGCAGATGGATGTAAATCCACCGGCGGCTGCGGCTGCGGTTCCAGTGGCGATTGTTTCTTTGTGGCTCTGGCCCGGTTCGCGCAGGTGCACGTGCAGATCTATAAATCCCGGGGACACGATCAGGCCCCGGGCATCGAATTTCTCATCGGCTCCGCCACGGATCTTGTTGGGCGTAGCGATTTCAGCTACCCGGCCGTCACGTAGCAGGAGATCCATGGGTGCGTCAATGCGCGCCGCAGGATCGATAACGTGTCCGCCGCGAATTAGACAAGATCTGGACTTCATCTTGCCTTACCGACTGCCCGCGCCAGGATTGCCATGCGCGTGGGCACACCATTCTGGACTTCCTCGAGTATCTTGGATTGCGGAGAATCGGCGACGTCGCCGCTTAATTCCAGTCCGCGAATGATCGGGCCGGGGTGCATAACGATAGCATCGCGTTTTGCCAGCTTCAGCCTTGCGGGCGTCATTTGGTAGCGCGCTATGTAGTCCGACAATTTGATCTTCAATCCAGCAAGCCTTTCTTTCTGCACGCGCAGCAGCATGATTACATCTGTCCCGCGAACTGCCTCTTCCAGATGACGAGTAACGCGGACACCCGTCGCAAGCGTGGTCGCCACGTCGGGCAGAAGTTCTGGCGGTCCACACAGGATGATCTTGACTCCGAACTTGCTAAGTAAGTGGATGGCACTTCGTGCCACGCGGCTGTGGTAAATATCCCCGATGATGGCAACCTGCAGGCCTTTGAATGTCTTCTTGTAGCGCAGGATGGTATACGCGTCCAGCAGGGCCTGGGAGGGATGCTCATGCATGCCGTCGCCCGCGTTGATCACTGGAACATCGAGATGGGATGCCAATAGATGAGGTGCCCCGGCACAGGGGTGCCGAATCACGATTGCGTCTGCACCAATAGCGCGCAGGGTGTAGCCGGTGTCGAGAAGCGACTCACCTTTCTCGATGCTGGAGCCGCTCGCCTGAATGAGCGTAGTGATTGCACCAAGAGACTTGGCTGCCACTTCGAACGAAGCACGGGTGCGAGTAGAAGGCTCGTAGAAGAGGAGTATTACCCGCTTGCCCCGCAGCAGGGGACGGGGCTTGAGCGGGTTCATGCGTCTCGCCAGCTTCAGCAACGCGAGAATTTCCGGCGCTTGTAAATGTTCAATACTAAGCAACGAACGTCGCGCGACTTGGATCATTTACTGTCCTGGCAACTTGTCCCGGACACCCCGCCGGCAGGCGGCTGCTCCCGACCTCCATTCATCCATTCCTCTCCATGAGCAGGACTTTATCGGCATCATCAACTTCCCGGAGCTTGACTTCAATTATCTCCTTGCTTGTGGTCTGCACTTTGCGTCCTACGAAACTGGCTTCGATCGGCAACTCACGGTGGCCGCGGTCAATCAAGGCACAGAGTTGTACTTTGCTGGGCCGCCCTTCGCGGAACAGGGCATCCATGGCGGCGCGGGCGGTACGCCCGGTGTAGAGCACATCGTCCACCAGCACAATGTTTTTTCCGGTAATGGGAAACCCAATTTCAGTCTTCTGCACGACCGGCTTCGGGCCCAGGGTGGAAAGATCATCACGGTAAAGCGTTATATCGAGCGTGCCAACAGGCACTGGGATCTTCTCAATGCGACCAATCATGAGGGCCAAGCGCTGAGCCAGCGGAACTCCCCGCCGCCGGATGCCTACTAGCCCCAAGTCTGCTACTCCGTCATTTCTCTCGATGATTTCGTGGGCCAAGCGTACCAGCGTCCGCTCGATTTCCGAGGACGACATAAGCTGTGCCTTTTCGTGAATGTTGGAGAGGCGGGCAGGCAGCTTGGAGGCCATGAACGCTGCATCATACGCGGGCAGAGCACTGGCGGGCAAGGTCGCGAACGCGAGGTGGAGGGAAAAACAACAATTTACAGACGTTATCCGGCCGTCCCGCGGTTTCGACGCTCTCTCAATGCTTTCGCTTACTCAGCAGGGCCGCACTGATAGCGCCGCCTATACTCGAGCACAGCATAAATAGCAACAATGTGACGAGCAAGCCCAGGCACAGCATCAGAGTAAGGCCTTGAGGAGACCGCAGAAATTCCACAGCTTGTTGGGTTTGGGGGTCGGTACCGGCCCGGCTGGCGACCTGCTCGATAGATTGCAGAAGCGTAGAGCGTAATTCTTTGCGTAGTTCGTCGCCGCTATGAAGGAATGCCATTTCGAGAGAGAGCAGGAGAGCCAGCGCTACCGAGCTGATGAACCCCGTCACAACGCCCAGGCGAGCGCCTACACCCGCGGTCAGAGTGGTTTGAGGGCTGCGACGATGATAGATCAGCACCGCGAATGCCCCGGAAGCCAACATGCCCAATCCGAAACCACCACCGGTGATCGCCATCGCGACCGCCGCAACGAGCCCAGCCAGAGCAGCAGCGGATAATGCGTGGGACCATTCCATTGCGGCAGGAAAGGCCACCGGATACGGCCGTGTTGAGGGTAAATCCTCAGCCGGCACCGGGGCGGAAGCCGGGAGTTCAGGTCCGGCCACACGGATCTGAGGAGCACTACACTGGCGGCAGAATGCAGTTCCGTCCTCGACCAGTACGCCGCATTGATAGCAGGAATGATCCACCTGATTCCAAGTTACCGCAGCCAGCGCGGGGAGGCAAGGAAAGCAAACCGCATCGAGCTTCGCGCGGCAGGCCCCGTCAAATACGATCTAAGCCTTAAATTTCGCCCTGCTTGCCGTGCGTCTGCACGTACACCAAGGCAAAGTCTGAACCCTTGCCTTGGGGCTCGATAGAAACGATGTGCTGATTATCTTCGGTTCCAACTTTCAATTCGACAGTGTTGCCCCTGTCGCTACCTTTGCAGGTCAACTGCTTTGATTCTTTATTGTCATCGCTCTCTTGGTCGCGGCCCATCTTATTAACCTCCACATCGCCGCCGTGTTTGCTGGTGTGGCACTCGAGCACGCTTCCGTATCTTTTCAATTTATCTTGGTAGAAGGCAATGATCTTGTCGGCAGAGTCGTCGGATAGATATTCGATGGCCACGACTTTCACGCCGAAACCCGGCCCCGAGATGTTGACATTTGCGCTCTTCTCTTGTCCGCTGGTGTCTTTTTCCTTCTTGCGTGCCCCGGGATAGACGGGAAGGCCTGTATCCCGGACGTCGGCATCTTTGCTGACGTGAATGCCTCCAACGGGAGTTTCGATGTCTACTTTCTTGTCTTCTCCCTCGGCATTTTTCTTCACATTAATACTGCACGCAGGCAGAAAGAGAATTGCAGTGATCGCCACGACAAAGCCAATCAGCTTCAAATCCAGCCACTCTGGACTCAGTAAACCGACTGGACCAACTCTTTGCAATTCGGATCCCTTTGTCAGCTCTGCGTGGGCAGTTGCCTGTGATTGTAAAGTGCGCATTGAGAACCTCCAGTTGCGAACTAGTGGCTGCCGCTCGATTGTGCTGGGTTCAGTGCCTGCCGTTCGATCCCGGCGCCGCGCTGGGCGACGTTAGGAATGGTGACCGGCAGGTGACCGCGGATGGCGATTTCGCCAAAAAGTGCTTTCACCGCGCTCGCTTCTGAAATCGTTGCGTTCGAAAACGTACAAACGTAGTTCTGAATGGCCGGAAAATCCTGAGCGAGGTAAGGGTTCCCCATCGCCAGGACAACGGTTCTTTCCGCCGCGTGCTCAAGGATCTCGTCAAGCAGCGCGCCCGTTGCGTCGGCCAACCCCACAGAATTTCTTGGCCCACCGGGTCCCCCCACCACCTTGCCAGCAGTCGGAATCACATACGCGGGGACGATCACCGCCTGAGCCTGGTCTACCGCCGCTAATACATCGTTCGCCATGCCCCCAGCAATGCGTGGATCCAGGTAAATCATGTTGACATCCGGCACGCGGGCGCGGAATTCACGCTCGAATGTCCGGCCGGACTCGCTACGCACGTCGTCGGAGAAAATTACTACCACGACGTGATTGCGCACCTCTTCCACTGATTGATACGGAAGGGGAGCTTTCCCAGTTCCCGCAATCTGTTTGGAAACGGCTTTGATGGGCAGTAGCTTCGAGTTTTCCCGAACTAGGGTAATAGCGTCATCCGCAATCTGCTGTCCAATGGCAAGGTTCTGCGGCTTGCCCACCTCCTTGGAAACGTCATCCATGTTAACGAGATGGGCTTTGTGCAGGCCAAGAGATGCCTTGGTCTCCAAGACCTTAAGGACGGATTCATCCAGCCGTGCAGACGAGATTTCGCCGCTGTGGACAGCATCGAGCATAGACCTGTAGGAGGCATCAAGGTCTGCCGGAATGAGGAGCAGGTCATTGCCGGCCTTGAAGGCATCAACGGCGGCGCGGCCGATGTTGTTGGCGTAGAGACGGGTCAAACCGGCCATATCGAGAGCATCGGTCACGACGACGCCTTTGAAGTTGAGTTGCTTTTTCAGCAGGTCGGTAACGACAGCGGTCGAAGTTGTAGCCACTCGATTGGGATCGGACTCGAGCGCCGGGACGGTGACATGCGCCACCATAATCGAGTCCACGCCCGATGCAATCGCCTTCTTAAACGGTGGCAGTTCGATGTTTTGCAAGTGCCCGAGATCGACGTTCACGCGGGCGACGCCGAGATGGGAATCGGTGTCGGTCTCACCATGTCCGGGAAAGTGCTTGGCAGTGGTGAGCATGCCGCCTTCATGTGCGCCTCGAATGTAGGCAGACAATAGGTCGCCGACTTGCTGCGGATCTTCTCCGAAAGAGCGGGTGTTGATGATGGGATTCGCGGGATTGGAATTGACGTCGGCCACGGGAAAGAAGTTCCAGTGAATGCCGATAGCACGCGCTTCTTGTGCGGTGATACGGCCGAAGTTTTCCGCGTAGTCCAGTTTTCCGGCGGCACCGAATGCCATAGCGTGGGGGAACACTGTAGTCCCGTAAAGGCGCATCGAAAGGCCCCGCTCGAAATCGGCCGCAAACATCAACGGCAGCTTGGAGTCCCGCTGTAGCCGGTTCAGTATCTCCGCGGCTTCGAGAGGCTGGTTTCGGAGCAGGAAGGGGCCGTCCACCGGGACGGATACAGCCAGCGAACCTATGTGATATTTGCGAATATTGTCGCGAAGCTGGAGGTAATCCGGATTTTCCGCATTCCAAAATTGCACTCGTACCCAGATCATGAAGAGCTGGCCAACTTTTTCTTCCGGCGACAGCTTGTGCAGAGTCTTTTCCGCCCATTTTTGGCCGTCACGGTCTAGACGAATCGGGCCAGGATGTTGATAGCGTTCCTTGGCAAGCCCGGAGGAGCAGAGCAGGCACGTAAGCAGGAATAGGCTGAGCGACTTGAGCATTGGAAGACGATAGCAGAAGAAAGGCGCAAGGCAGAAGGCAGAAGTCAGAAGTCAGAAGGCAGAACCGGCCTGGAGCGGTCTGAGTGGGGTCTGTGGCATTCCTACTGAATGCGGGTGAAATCCGTGGAGAGCTCTTTCTGCACTTGGGTAAGCGCTGCGTTTTGGATTGCAGGGTCATCTCCGAAGCCAGCCAGCCAATCTACATCTGGTTCGCGGCGGAACCATGTGATTTGGCGCTTGGCATAGTTGCGGTGAGCTTGCTGCGCTGCCGATATGGCTTGTTCCAGATCGATTTCTCCGCGCAAGAGCTGCATTGCCTGCTTATATCCAAGCGATGAGAGAGGGCCGGCAGCATTGCTATATTTATCCAAGAGACGCCGGGTTTCTTCCACAAGGCCGGAGTCAAACATTCTCTTGGCACGCGCGTTGATGCGTTCATAGAGAGCGTTGCGCTCCGGATTCAGACCGAGACGGAGGATACGGAAGCCGGTCAGGGGATCGCGGCCTTGCTTCCATATGTCAGTCATCTTCTGGTGCGAGGCGAGGCATACCTCGATCGCCCGGATAAGCTTGGGAGTGTCATTGGAATGAATCTTTGCAGCCGCGTGAGGGTCAAGGCGATTGAGAAGTCGATGCAGGTATGCCGGATCTTTGGTACGGGAACGGTGACGAAGACACTCGCGCAGATCTTCAGACCGCTGCGGGCCGGGAAACAGACCCTCCAGCAGGGCGCGCAGGTACAGGCCGGTGCCTCCGACTACGATGGGTAGATGGTCGTGCTTTTTTATATCTTGCAGGGCTTGCCTTGCCAGCCGTGCATACTCGCCGGCCGTGACATAGACGGTCGGGTCCACAACATCGAGGAGATGATGGGGAACGCGTGCACGCTCGGCGGATGTTGGCTTAGCGGTGCCTATCTCAAACTCCCGGTACATGGCCACGGAATCGCAATTCACGATTTCGCCGTTGAAGTGTTCAGCTAGGGCGAGGGAGAGAGCCGTCTTACCGCTCCCTGTGGGGCCGACGAGGGCCACGAGCAGGTGCTTCTGCATTTCCGAAGGCACGGTCAGCGCGCGCTCCAGTTGATATTGTGCCAGTAGCGAATCAGGGTGAGGATGAGAAGCAATATCGCGATGAGGAGCAGCCCCGTGGTCTCAAGCGCGTAGACGGGATGCTTTGGGTGTTTGTTTCCAGGGGGTGACTTCTGAGGCGTCGGGGCAGACACGCGGACATTGTAGCGCCGAATACACTCACCGTCCTTTCGAGGCGGCCGGTGATAAACTACGGCGACTTTCGCTATGCCTGTGCCGCAACCCAGTTCGGCGGGACGAATCGTTAGATTCGGGGTCTTTGAGCTTGACCTGCTCGCTGGCGAGCTGCGAAAAGGCGGAGCACGCATCCGACTACAGGAACAGCCGTTTCAAGTGCTTGCGATGCTGCTGGAGCGTCCCGGGGACGTGGTGACTCGGGATGATTTGCGCCAGAAACTTTGGCCGGCTGATACTTTTGTTGACTTCGATCACAGCTTGAACACTGCGGTAAACAAGATCCGAGAGGCGTTAGGCGATTCGGCTTCCAGTCCACGATTTGTTGAGACATTGGCTAGACGAGGTTACCGGTTCGTAGCACCGGTGCAACGGGAAGAGCCGAGAGCGGCCGTTGGCCAGATCGCAGTTGAACAGCCGGGAGCAGGGACCGGCAATGACAATTTACGCGGTACGTCCGCCGCGACGATGGCTTATCCTGGTGCTGAATTGCCGGTTGCCCACCGTGGCGTGACGCGTGGCTTGTTCGCCCTCATCCAATTGATGTATTTGATTTTCTACCTCACCGCCCTATTCCATCTCCAAAGCCTGGACCTGATTGCGGATTCATTTCTGCCTGGCTGGGGTACGCTGACGATCATGGCGACGGTGCTAGTGACAGCGGGGGCGGGGATTCCGTTGCGTTGTTACCTGCTCTCGGCAGTCAGCTTTGACTACCGGAGAACAGGGGAGAAGTTCCGCAAGCTTTTCCCGTTTGTGTTGTTGTTGGATGAATTGTGGGCGGGGGCTCCGTTTCTCCTAACGCAGAAGATTGGTCTGGGAGCGGCATTTGCGGCTACCGCTGGATTATTGTATCTGCCCTTTTCGGAGCGGACACTGGTGCGGATGGCATATCCCGATCGGGAGGATCGCTCGGGGGCGGTATAACCCAAATCTTTACAGGAACCGCGCTTACGGAATTTGCGTATCTGCGTCTGTAATCCGGGGCGGGATAAGTGTCGATCTCGGTACGAGGTGATTCAATGAAACGCATAATTTGGATGCTTGTGGGACTGGGCTTGTCAGCCGCGCCACTCGCCCGCGCTGACCAATGGGCAAAGAGCTTTACCATCAGCGGCCAGCCGCAGTTGCGAGTGGAGACTTCAGATGCCCATATCCGCGTCGACACCTGGGACAAGAACACGATAGATGTGCAGGTGACAACGCAACGCTGGAAAATTGGCGAGGACGGCATCAAGATTTACCAGCACCAGACCGGCGATGCCGTGGAGCTTGAGGTCCGCTTTCCGCATCGCAACTTCAACTTCGATTTCGGTGGGCGGCGGGTGGACATCGACATTCACATGCCGAGGGAAGGTAAAGTAAACCTGCGAACCGGCGATGGCAGCATTCGCCTGGGTAATTTCAAGGGAGAGATGCAAACAGAAAGCAGCGACGGCCACCAGGAGATCGATGGCGCGGACGGTTCTCTACGCGCTCATGCAGGTGATGGTTCCATCCGGGCCAATGGACGATTCGATGCGCTGGATGTCAGCACGGGAGATGGCCACATTGACGCTCGCGCGCTTGCGGGGTCGCGGATGGCTAAGAGTTGGAACTTGCACACCGGAGATGGGAGTGTCACGCTTGAAGTACCCCAGGATATTGCGGCAGATGTGGACTTGCACACCGGCGATGGGCATATCACGCTCGATCTGCCAATCGCAGTGGAAGGCAAGCTGGCGGAAAACAATGTGCGTGGGAAACTAAACGGCGGCGGAAATCTGCTGACGATTCGCACCGGCGATGGTTCAATTCACCTGGAGAAATCGTGAAAGACCGTTGTTACTTTCTGTCTGTAGCTTCTGGCGGATCACCCATGGCGGGGGTGTGGTAGGGGTTGTGTCAGATGCTCCGTGTTCGCTACCTTATTCGAGATCGGTCTTGTCGGGGTTGTAGTAAAAGCGAAAGCGCAAGCCCAAATATTGTCCGTGGAAATCCTGCGGCAACGGCTCGAATGGGTTCGAAACAGTAATAGATCCCCACGCCGGACGATCCAACGCGACATCGCCGGAACTCCCCTGTAACTTCATGCCGGCCACGGTACCGTCTTTCAAGATAACGAAGTCAATGGCGACTTTGCCTTTTTTCCATTGCGCGCCTTCGGGAATGAGGCTATACCAGTGCTGTTTTACGTTGAGCACCACGCGCGAGAGGTAGGGGCCGAAGTCCACTCCCATGGTGTCAGTCAGAACATCCAGCTGGCTGGCTGCTCTGCCGCCGTGCTGGCCTTGGCCCAAGCCATAATCTCCGGTATCCCCGCCGTAGCTGCCACCAGGATTCGCCAGGGCGGCCCGTGCTGCCTCTTCAATGGCGGAACCCGCGGACATACTTCCCTTGAATGTAACCGGCGGCTTGGCCCTGGGTACGGGCGGCGGCTGCAGTTGTGCGGTCTGTTGCTGATTGGTCGGAGCGGGAGGGGGGACTTGCTGCGGCTGTGATTGCGCCGCGTTCTGCGCTGCTTGCGGCGGCTGTTGGGGCCGCGGTGGTACTGGACTTCCATTTGGCCCCGGCCTTCCGCGACGAGCAGCATCCAGAATCGTCTTCAGCTCTTTGGGATCCAGTTGCGGCTTGCGCGAAGTCGCCACGCGATCTTTATCAGAGATGATGTTGGTATCGGGGCGCTTCGTGACTTTTTGCTGGTCAGGCGGCAGAGCAAGAAAAGTCAGCTCCTTCTGCCGAGTCAAGTCGTTCGGTGAGACTACAACCACAGGACGAAAGAAATATTTTTCCAGCTTCGCTTCATTGAGTATGAGGAGGATCAGCAGAAGGTGAACAATTACCGATAACCACGCCGCCTCGCGCTTGCGCGACCGCGCCAGATCGTCCTCAAGCTGAATCAGGAGATGAGGAACAGCGTCAGCATCAAACTTGCGATAGGCAGACTCCCAGCGCTGCGCTTCGTATAACTCGCTGCCATCGGGTCGAACCGGAGGGCGGGATGGCTGCTGACCCTTTGACGGAATTTGCGTTATCGACATCGAGACTACGCGTCTACCTTCTCAGACAAACCGGCTCCCAACCTACGGAAGAAGTGTGGGACCACAGTTGGCAATTGCGGGCCAAATTACTTCTATTTTCGCATCTTTCCAGCGAATCCGCTAAGTTTCGAAGGTGCTGGTACATACGAATGCATCTTCCTCGTAACTAATGTTTTGCATTCACTAAGTATTGCAGACTGTAAATCGCGAAAATGTAAAGTTTTGTAGGAATTGAATAGCGCGTTGTGTCATTGAGATGCGGATCGCCACAAAGCTACAGAAATAGCGAGCCCTTGATTCTCGTGGGGATTAACTCATGCAGCTGCTAGGCCCGTGCGAGGTTGATTTTTCTGCCGTGTTCCTGGATTGCTGACACGATATCCAGCGCGGTAGCGAGGGCGCGCCGGCCATCTTCGAGAGAAACGACTGGGCGGGACCGCTGCCTCACTGCATTAAGAAATGATTTCAGTTCAGCGTAGAGAGGTTCTTCGGCGGTAACCGGCGGCTTGGCAACTTTGATCTGAGGATTTACCGAGGGAGTGCCCGGGGATTTCGCGTTATCACCTATGGTGAAGACCAGGACGTCCTGACGGCTATAGTCCAGGGAAACGTATTGTTGCGGTTGAAAAAATCTTAGTTTGCGCACGCGTTCGGTAGAGACGCGGCTGGCCGTGAAATTCGCAACGCAGCCAGAGTCAAACTCGATTCGCACGTTGGCGATGTCGACTTTTCCCGAGAGTATCGGTAGGCCGACCGCGCGAATTTCCTTCACTGCTGAGCTGACGAAGGAGAGCACGATGTCCAGGTCATGAATCATCAGATCGAGCACTACATCCACGTCGAGTGAGCGCGGCGTGAAGATGCTGAGCCGGTGAACCTCGAAAAACATGGGCTGCGTGATCAGCGGCAAAATCGCGCGAACCGCGGGATTAAAACGTTCCAGATGGCCGACTTGTGCAATCCTGCGATGCCGTCTTGCGGTTTGAATGAGCTGGTCCGCTTCGTTGAGTGATAAGGCCAGGGGCTTTTCAATCAGCACATCCACGCCCCTTTGCATCAGCATATGAGCGACTTCCACATGATGAACCGTCGGGACCGCTACCGAGGCAGCCTGAACTTCGCTATGAGTCGTGATTTCTTCGATGGAACTGAAGGCACGGCAGCCAAACTCGCGCGCAACCGCATTGGCACGTGCCAGATCAGGATCAACTATCCCGACAAGTCTCACCAGCTCGCCATGTTGACCGAGTTGCTGATAAATGCGAGCATGATTGCGGCCGAACGCGCCCGTGCCAATGACGGCGACGTTGATGAGGTTGTCAGTTACCAGTATTCAGTTCCTGTCGACAGTATTGTAGGGTTTTGATTGTAATCACTAAAGACACCACTTGACCACGCGCAGTGAGACGCTTTGGAGCCTTCGAGAGCTCGGCAGATCAGGCTTTCTTCAGGATCGCAATCTGTCCGGCATGGTACAGCTCGTGCTGAGCGATACCGTACAGCATGTAATAAAAATTGTAGAACTTCTGCTGCTTGCCTGGCACCCGGTCGTCAAGGCGCGAATCGGAGAACGAGGTCACTGCCTTCACCAGATTCTCGTGAGTCTGTTCCAGTTCTTGTAATGTTCTTCTCCAGCCCCGCTCGCTGAATTCGGCGATGTGCGGCCAGTCCTGCTCTGGAGTAGGTTGCACGACCTCGCCCGCCATTCGCCGACGCGCGGCATTATCCCAAACAGCCATGTGGACGACGATTTCCCAGATGCTATGAACTCCATCGATTGGGTGGGTGGCTGCCTTCTTTGCATCAATACCATCCAGAATCTCCAAAACTGAAGGTCCATGCCACGCCTCTCCTTTGAAAGCGCGCCTGAGTTGGTCGGCTAAGCGTGTGGTTTCGGACATGCAATATCCTCCCAAATTGTAGATTGAATAGATTTCCCCGAAGTAAGGAAAGATTCAACCAGAGTCTACAGTCACGCGTATGAACTGTTTTTCCAGCAGGAGATACTAGAAACCGCCTTCAATCCGCCACTACGCAAATCCCGGCTGAGTCGGCGACGTCAAAAATTTTCTCGCCATCAAGCAACAAACACTTCCCCGCATCCACAGCCAGACAGCTTGCACCCGCCTTGCGCATTACTTCAATCGTTCTTACGCCGATCACGGGAACGTCGAATCGCATGTCCTGATTTGGTTTCGCAATTTTCACCACAGTCAGAGCCCGGCTAAGGCTGGATGGCGAGGAATCGAGCGAGGCCATGATCTGACCGGCCCGCTCAATGGTTGCATCTGTCCCTTCCATGGCTTCCACCGTCACACAGGCGCCTTCAGCTACGACCACGGTTTGTCCGATGTCGTATTGCGCGAGGTGACGGGCCACGGTTCGGCCGTAATTGATGTTCATCTGTTCCTGCTCGGAAGGGGAACGTCTAGTAAGAGTACCGGGCTTGGCGAGCAAAGGTTGGAGTAATAAGGTCGAGTTCTCCAATGTGATGCCTTCATCGCCGAGCACCTTAGCGACAGCGCCGAGCAGTGCATCAGTATTGCGGGTCCGGAGAGAGAGCAGGAGTTTGGCCAGACGCCAGTCAGGCCGGATACTGGAAAAGATCTGCTTGTGTTTGACCTGTCCAGCCATGATGGCTCGCCGCACGCCTTCACTTTTGAAAGTATCGATGAGTTTCGATAGCTCTCCGAGTGACAGCCAGTGGACTGCACAGGCGCCATGCGATTCGATTTCAGAAAAAGCTTCCTCTTTGATGGCTGCAACTACCACCTCGAATCCCTGGGTGCGAGCAGCATCGAGCACAAGCAAGGGAAAACGTCCATTGCCGGCAATGAGGCCGAGTTTTTCCTGGATAGTCATCAATAGCGGTCAGTGATCAGTGCTCGGTGATGAGCCTATCAATGTTGTGTATCGCCGATTCCAATCGAAAAATCACTCTTCACCGACCACAGACCACTGGCAACTGCTCACTTAATCACGCCGCGTTCCGCCGCTTCGATGAACCTTATCAGCAAGTCCACATCTTCACTGCGATCGGTCTCCACTTTAAGTTTCTCCAGCGCTTGCGAGGTGTTGAGCTTGGAAGCGAGCAGGATCTTATAGGCATGATGAATCTTGCGGATGCGATCTTTGCTGAATCCGCGACGCTCCAGCCCCAGGGCATTCAAGCCAAAGGCGCGAGTGTTGCGTTCAGCCGCCGTTTTTGAAAACGGTAGAACGTCTCGGGTAATGGTGGAACCACCGCCAATGTAGGCGTGCGTGCCGATGCGCACGAACTGGTGCACTGGGCACAGCGCGCCAACTGCGGCCCAGTCTTCGACTGTAACGTGGCCTCCGAGTGTGGCGGCATTGGCCACGATCACATGGTCCCCGATTGCGCAATCGTGTGCGATGTGGGCATAGGCCATGATCAACGTATGACTTCCGATACGCGTCAGGCCACCGCCTTTCACAGTGCCGCGATTGATGGTCACGAACTCGCGAATTTCGTTGTGGTCTCCAATTTCGAGCTGTGTCGGTTCACCTGCATAACTCAGGTCCTGGGGCGCCATACCGATCGAGGAGAATGAAAAAAAGCCATTATCAGAACCGATTTTAGTTGGCCCTTCAATGGCGACATGGGAGACCAGGTGGCAGTTGTCGCCCAATTCGACATCCGGTCCGATTACACAATAAGGGCCGATCTTGCAGGAAGCGGAAATCTTGGCGCGGGAGTCGATGATGGCGGTGGGATGAACGTTCATTGAATGCAAAATCGCCTGGCCGCGCGGAAAATCACTCGGGTGCTTCTTCGGACCGGCCGGCTGGGTCGCGCCTGCCGCGAGAGCGGTCCACCAGTTGGCAGGTAACGGTTGCTTCGGCTACACGTTTTTCCCCCACGTAAACCACTCCCTCCATGCGCACCGCTGTCACACGCCAGGCCTTAACCTCAACCTCAATGCGCAACTGGTCGCCGGGGACAACCGGACGGCGAAAACGGGCGCGCTCGATTCCGGTAAACACCATGAGCTTGCCTTCACGGTCCTCAACCTCGGTGAGCAGTAGCGCTCCACCCGCCTGGGCAATGGCTTCAACAATGAGCACGCCGGGCATGATCGGGAGGTTGGGGAAGTGGCCGGCAAAGAACGGCTCATTGATGGTGACATTCTTAATCGCCACAATTCGCTCTCTGCGCGTGAGGTCAATCACCCGATCAATCAGCAGGAACGGAAAGCGGTGCGGCAGAATCCGCAGGATATCGTTAATGTCCAACGTGGTCTTGGCTGAGGAGTCCGGTACCGCGGCGATGGGATCAGCAGTGTCGCTCATTCTGCGGTCTCGTTGGCGCGAAGATTATACTGTACCGCGCGCGTGAAGCGCTTTTTGACAAATTCCAATGCCCCAACAATCAACAAAACCGTCGATGCGTAAGAAAACAGGAATCCAAGAGGAACCCACGACGAAACCGCTGGAGTACTTCGAAGAGCGACGCGACGACATCGTCAGAGACATCCGTGAAATGGTCGAGATCGAGTCCCCCAGCGACAGCAAGCAGGCCGTCGGCCGGTTGGGTAAATATCTGGCGGGCAAGTTTTCCCGCTTAGGCGGCCAGGTCCAGTTTCACAAGGCTGTGGAGGTCGGTGACCATCTTCAGGTGAATTTTGGCGGCAAGAACGACCGCAAACCCGTGCTGCTCCTGGGACACATGGACACGGTCTACCCCGTCGGCACCCTGGCGACGATGTCCTGCCGGGTTGCGGATGGCCGTCTCTGGGGGCCAGGGACTCTCGACATGAAGTCGGGAATCGGGCTCATGCTGCATTCCATTGCGGCCCTACAAGCGCGGAATGGTGAGCTGCCCCGGCCGGTTCACGTCTTGCTGGTTTCTGACGAAGAAGTTGGGAGCGACTCCTCGCGACACATCACGGAAGCGTTGGCCAGGAAGTCAGCCGCGGTGCTGGTGCTGGAGCCGTCATACGGGCTGCATGGTGCAGTTAAGACCGCACGAAAAGGGGTTGGCGAATATTTATTGACGGTAACAGGCGTCGCGGCGCATTCCGGTCTGGACTTCGAAAAAGGCCAGAGCGCAATTCTCGAACTGGCACGGCAAATCGAGAAGATCGCAGAATTTACCGACATGAAGCGCGGGTTGACGTTGAATTTCGGCCTGGTGAAGGGAGGAACGCGGGTCAACGTGGTTCCTGCAGAGGCTACCGCGACCATTGACGTGCGCATCGCCCGCCTGAAAGATGCCGCCAGTATTGACCGCAAGCTGCATGCGCTGAAACCATTTAATCGTAAGTGCGAGCTGGAAATAACCGGCGGCATGAATCGTCCTCCTATGGAGCGCACAGCCGGGGTGGCTATGCTCTACCAGGCGGCGGCGGCAATCGCGAAGCGGTTCGGCTGGAAGTTAAGCGAGGCGGCCGTCGGCGGCGGATCCGATGGCAATTTTACCGCTGGGTTGGGCATTCCCACCTTGGACGGCTTGGGCGGTGTAGGCGAAGGGGCACATGCTACCCATGAATCCATACTGATTGCAGAGTTGCCGCGGCGGGCGGCACTACTGGCGGCGCTGATCGCGACCGTGTAGGTTTTTTGACTCCGGACATGCAGTAGCCTAGAATTTCCACAGGGGTGTTTGCGCAAGCCGAGCCGCGTTAAAAACGAGGCGAACCCCTAGGAGATAACACATGCCTGGAAAACTGGGGTTGCCGGAAATTCTGATCATACTGGCGGTTGCGCTGCTGATTTTTGGTCCCAGTAAACTGGCCGACCTCGGCAAGGGACTGGGAGAAGGCATCAAGAATTTTAAGAATTCAGTCAAGGATGGCGAGCAGGGACCCGAGAAGAAGTCATAGTCAACCGCCGTCCCTTTCTCTCTTTTCCCGGCGGATCGATGCCGTCGCAACCTTCCTATTAGATCGCGTTATGCTCCCGCATCATGCGGTAAACCAGTGACACTGGCAGTCCGACCACATTGAAGTAATCTCCTTCAATCCTCGGTATCCACCGCGAGGCAATCCCCTGAATCGCATACGCTCCCGCTTTGTCCATAGGTTCTCCCGTCGTGAGATAGGAACGGATATCGTCGGCAGTGAGACTGCACATTGTCACTTGAGTGGTTTCCGAGCGGATGTCTTCGAAGCCAGGAACTGACTGACCGCCCGCCATTGATTTCTGTTGACGCGTCTTCTGTGGACCCAAAAGGCACACGCCAGTGATGACCTGATGACTTCGCCCGGAGAGCAGGCGAAGCATGCGGGCGGCATCGTCTGCATCGCGCGGCTTGCCGAGGATCTCGCTGTCAACAACCACGATGGTGTCGGCGCCGAGGACGAATGCGTCCGTTTGCCGGCGGAATATAGCGAGAGCTTTTTCGCGAGCAAGCCGTTCGGCAAAAACCTTCGGCGTTTCGCCATCGCGCCGAACTTCCGGAATATTTGTCGGCTGAACTGTGAATTCAATACCGGCGTTGCGCAAGACTTCCTGACGCCGTGGCGATGCAGAAGCCAGAATAAGAGCAGTCACCGGCTCCCCACCACCCCGCGCACCGACTCGATCAGCTTGGCGGAATCGTAGCCAATCCCGTCTTTGAAAACGATCTCCACGTTCTCAATGTCTTCGATTTTTCCTGATGGGTCACCTCTAACCACCACCAGGTCGGCCTGCATTCCGGACGCGATCGTGCCGATGCGATCGGATTCGCCGAGATATTGCGCACCGTTTGCAGTGGCAATGTGGATGGCCCCCAGCGGGGTGAACCCCGCCTCAACCAGCAGCTCCACCTCGCGTTGATCGCCGTAGCCGGCAAGCACTCCTCCGATACCAGTCGGATCCTCGCCCGCCAGAAGTAAACCGCCTGCTTTGGCGAAGGCATATTCGAATTCCATTTCTTTCTTGAAGGCAGCCGCAATCGGAGAAGTATCCGTGCCGTAAATTCGCCGCAGACGGCTGGTGTCGCTAACGCGAACTTTGTTGCCGAGGAAGGCGCTGCGGGCGTCTGGCGAGAGGGCTGTGAGAACCCGCTCCTGAATCGCGGGACGGCCCGGCACATCTACTTCGAACACCGGCAGCGTGGACGTGATCGCTACATGATGCTGCACGAGTTCAACGATCATGTCGCGCGCTGGTTTAGCTTGCAAATCGAAATTGGCCAGGAAGGGCATGTCTTTGGGAGTGTCTGGGCATTCGCCCGGCTTCTTCCATGGGAAAAATTCCGTGTCCACCAGCAGTCCGTGCTCCAGGTCATCAATTCCCAAAGCCGCAGCTTCGCGAAAGCCTATCGAACACAGATGTCCAGTCACTTTGGCGCCGCGTTGATGAGCGGCATGAATTGCGGCCGAAAGCTCGTCAGCCGTAATGAAGTTGTACGCTTTGAAATTGTCCACCCCCTGGTCCAGCCAGAAGTTGACGGTGCGCGTCGCATCCTCCGGTCCAGTCAATTGGTGCATCTGCAAGGCCCAACTGCCCTTGCCTTCAAGATACGGCCCCGTCACGTGCATATGCGGGCCCGGCGTTTGGCCGGAGTCAATCGCCTTCTTGATTTCCAAATCTGTGTAGGGCTCCAGGGAACCTCCTGTGCGAATCGTGGTCACTCCACCCGCCAGATACAGACGTGGGAAGCTGAAGCCCATTTCGCCGAAGATGCCGTTGCCCATGGGATAGAACAGGTGGTCGTGCATGCCAACAAGGCCCGGGATGACGCTGTCGCCATGGAGGTCCATCACCTGCGCACCTGCCGGGATCGCGAGCGTCGCGTCGCCCAGCGAGTCAATGTGACCCTTGGAAATGATGACGGTCTGGTCCTCGCGCGCCGCCGCGCCCGTGCCGTCGATCACGCGAACATGGGTAAGAGCGAGCACCGGTGCTTCTGCCTTAACGAACTGGCGCACATCGGACGATATGGTTTGCGCGCAGCAGAGAGCAATGCAGGTAAAAAAGAACATCATTGCAGCGCTAAGCTTTTCCATTTTCTTTCTCTCACAATGTTCTAATCGAGCGCGTAGATTCTAACTGAGACTGATCCTTCGCGCTGAAGTAAGACCTTGACTGCAGCCCACCGGCGTGGACCACATAGCCAACAGCGTGTTCCAACAAAACAGCGATAGGCATGAATCCAAACTGGAAAATGGCAGCCTAGATCTTAACTGGCAGTGCCTCCAAACCGCAGAGCACTGGCGTTGCTCGCCAACGTAACGCTCCGGCAGCCACGGCAAGACGCAGGTTTGGCAGGCGGCGAACCAGGGTACCGATGGCGATAGCTCCTTCCAGACGTGCTAGAGCACCATCAACACATCGTCATAGCGCGTAACGAGCCACGCTTTTTGTTGATCAGGTAGAGTGACACAACAAACCGGCTGCTCTGCACGAAGACGTGCGTAAAATGGAAAGGGGTCGGCTTTGAACTCGCGGCTGACGATTGACTGAAGAATAGTCCGCCTGGCAGTTTTTCATTGGCTCAGCGCATTGCATACGAGAGCTAGAGCTTACCCCATCCGCCTCAGTCGTCACGCCCTGTTAAAATCACAGATTAGCCAACCTTCATGGACCGAGCTTTAATCCGCAATTTCGCGATCATCGCACATATTGACCACGGCAAATCCACGCTGGCTGACCGGCTGCTGGAGCTGACGGGGTCGGTCTCCGCGCGCGAAATGCAGGCCCAGGTGCTTGATGCCATGGATTTGGAGCGCGAGCGCGGCATCACCATTAAGGCCCATGCGGTTCGCATGATGTACCAGGCCAAAGACGGCCAGATCTATCAGCTAAACCTCATCGACACGCCCGGGCATGTGGACTTCTCCTATGAAGTCTCGCGGTCGCTGGCTGCTTGTGAAGGAGCGTTGCTGGTGGTGGATGCTTCTCAAGGTGTGGAGGCTCAGACGTTGGCCAACTCCTATCTGGCCATCAACCACGGGCTGGAGATCATTCCGGTCATCAACAAGATCGACTTGCAGAGTGCCGATGTTGCCCGCACCAAGGAGATGATCGAGAGCACCGTGGGCCTCGATACCACCGATGCATTACTGATAAGCGCTAAGACGGGACAAGGTGTGCCTGACGTGCTCGAAGCCATCATTAAGCGAGTTCCGCCCCCCAAAGGGTTACCTGAGCGCCATCTGCAAGCACTGCTCTTCGATTCCTGGTTTGATTCCTATCGCGGCGTCGTCGTGCTGGTGCGGGTTTTCGAAGGCAGCATGCGGGCCGGGCAGAAGATCCGCCTGTGGTCGAACGGCCGGGTTTTTGAGCTGGAAACTCTGGGTGTGCTGACGCCCAAACCCGTCGTAATAAATGAGTTGGTTGCCGGCGAGGTTGGATTTCTGTTTGCCAATATTAAGAGCGTCGCCGACACCAAGATCGGCGACACCATCACCGATGACGAGCAGCCCGCAATCGAACCTCTACCAGGATTTGAAGAAATCAGGCCCATGGTCTTTGCCGGTCTTTACACCGTGGATGCCCACGAACACACCCAACTGCGCGAGGCCTTGGACAAGCTTCGGCTGAATGATTCATCGTTTTTCTTCGAGCCGGAGAGTTCCGTCGCGTTGGGTTTTGGTTTCCGCTGTGGCTTTCTCGGCCTCCTGCACATGGAGATCATCCAGGAGCGGCTCGAGCGGGAATTCAATCTCGACCTGATCATCACCGCCCCTGGGGTACGTTACAAGATTACAAAGACGGACGGCGAACTCATCGAGGTGGATAATCCCTCGAAATGGCCCAATCAGAGCGAGATTGCAAAAGTAGAGGAACCGGTAATCCTGGCCACTATTCTTACTAACGAAGAGTACGTCGGTGGAATTCTTAAGCTGGTCGAGGAAAAGCGCGGGAAGCAGAAGAGCTTTGAATACGTCAGTTCATCGCGTGTAATGCTGCAATACGAACTGCCGCTGAATGAGATCGTGCTCGACTTCTATGACCGGCTGAAATCAGTTTCGCGCGGATACGCATCGCTCGACTATCACCTGGCGGGCTATTGGGAATCGCCTATGTCCAAGCTCGACATTCTGGTCGCTGGCGAGCCGGTGGACGCGCTTTCCATCATCGTGCACCGCGATTTCGCTTATGATCGCGGACGTGCCCTGGCGTCCAAGATGAAGGAATTGATCCCCCGGCAGATGTTCGAAGTCGCCATTCAGGCAGCCATTGGAGCCAAAATCATCGCCCGCGAAACCGTCCCTGCCATGCGCAAGAACGTGCTCGCCAAATGCTATGGCGGCGACATCACGCGCAAGCGTAAGCTGCTGGAAAAACAGAAGGAAGGCAAGAAGCGCATGAAGCGAATCGGTCGCGTAGATATCCCCCAGGAGGCATTCCTGGCGGTGCTCAAAGTCGGCGAGGGCAGCTCCTAGTTCATCCCTCTGAGCTTGATTACAGGTTTCGCTGTATGTGCAAATCTCAATGGTTGCACGAAATCTTTGGCGGTTCATAAAACGCGAGTGAAAATCCATGTCGGGCGAGTTAAGCTGCTCAATAGAGCGTAGTTGCCGACTAATCGGCAGTTGAGTGAAGGCCGACCGGGTGGTCGCTCAAAGGGCACCTAAAAGGCTAAGTCCTCCTATCCACAAGGTTTTCCACAGAGTTATGGAAAAGAAAGGTGCCTAGATCAAGCTGTTTCAAGAAGTTGGGGCACTGAAAAGTTAGGTTGACGCTTCATTGCTCCCGCGAGTCAAAATTGCCCTCGGCCAGCGACTCAAAACGTGTCGAATTCTTCAGAAATGCCAGGTTAATCTTGCCGGTCGGACCGTTGCGTTGCTTGGAAATGATGATTTCAGCGCGTCCGCTGAGATCGGGATCGTCAGGCTTGTACACTTCTTCGCGGAATATAAACATAACAACGTCGGCATCCTGCTCGATCGAACCTGACTCTCGAAGATCGGCTAACTGGGGACGATGATCCCCGCCCCGGCTTTCCGGAGCACGGCTTAACTGGGAAAGCGCGACCACCGGAACTTTCAATTCTTTGGCTAGGCCCTTTAGCCCTCGTGAGATCGCTGACACCTCCTGAGTGCGATTCTCATATCGCCTGCCGCCGCCCGACATCAGCTGCAGGTAATCCACAATCACCAGATCCAGCGAGCCCACCTGTTGCTGCAAACGGCGTGCCTTGGCACGCATCTCGCTGAGCGAGATTCCCGGCGTGTCGTCGATATAGATGGGCGCGTGCGCCAACTGTTCCATGGCATGCACAACCTTTTGCATATCGTCGCGCCACAAGGAGCCGGTACGCATCTTGTGGGAATCAACCCGGGCCCGCGAGCACAGCAGACGCAGCAGCAGAGCTTCGCGCGACATCTCCAGCGAGAACATCCCGACGACCTTGCGATCTTCGATCGAAGCGTTCTCTGCAATATTCATGGCGAAAGCGGTCTTGCCCATCGAGGGCCGCGCCGCGATGATGACAAGGTCGGAGCGCTGCAAGCCGCTGGTCATTTCGTCGAGGTCGGTGTAATGCGTGGCCAGACCGGTAATGCGCTGGCCTCGCTGCAGCAGCGCGTCGACCGAGCCGAACGACTCTTTGACGATCTCCTGCACCCCCATGAAGCCGCGCCCGATGCGTTTTTCGGAAAGTTGGAGGATGGCGGCTTCCGCATCGTTGAGGATGTCTTCGGCGGGATCTGCCTGATCTGCGGCCCGCGCGATGGCGGAGTTAGAGGTGTGGATGAGTCCCCGCAGCAGCGCCTTATCGCGCACAATCTTTATGTAGTGCTCGATGCTTGGCCGGTCCGGGACACCGTCCACCAGTCCGGAAACGTAACCGACGTCGCCGACTGCTTCCAGTTCCTTACGGCGATCGAGTTCCTCGATCAGCGTGATCATGTCGATTGGCCGGGAGGATTCAGCCAGATCGACCATGCGTGAATAGATTCGGCGGTGAGAATCGAGCGAGAAGTCTTCCGCGCGCAGGTGCTCGGCAGCCTGGTTATAGGAGAGGTTGTCCAGGAGAATGGCGCCCAGAATCGAGCGTTCAGCTTCTACGTTAGCCGGCAGACTACTTGCGGGACTGTAGTCGGTTGTCGCCACTAATTGTTCTTCCTCAGCGAACGGAAAAACATATCGTTAATTTACGCAGGCGATAGTAGCCGCAATCGCCTTGTGAATCGCGAGTGCGCCTTCGGAAAACGAAGTATGAAATTATTTTTTTCGGTTGCATAAGTGCGTACATCACGAAATGCGTCCCTCCCACCGAAAACTGGAAAGTTCCACCCTCGTACCCAAGTATGCCACTGGGCGAACAAAGAACGAAGCATAATTGCTCTTGGAAAGAAAACAGTTGCGAAGGTACGCAGCGATGGCCAGTCTCGTGAACACTTGGGCAAAACAAAAGCGGCTCAGGCCAGCCACCTGAGCCGCTTTGTTTTCGTGAACTATCCTGCCTGCTTCTCCGTCACCGCTCGGCGTCGGAGTGTGTTTTGGTTAGGCTCGCCCTCGGGGAACGGGCCTTCCTTGACACCCTGCAGATCTTCGCTTCGCAGCTTAGAATCTACAGTTACTGCGGAGGGCCAGCGGCTCAGTCCTGCCGTGTGGCGGACTATCTGAGGAGGCCGCAACGCCCGGGCAACCATACGCGCCGAACGCGTTCTGGGGAACCCTCCAGCAATTCACCCTCGAGAACTGCCGGAAACCACTGGCTCTGCCGTAGTGCTTTAGCAGGGCGTTGAGGACATTTCACGCTTCGAATGTGAGCACTCTGCTTCAAGTAGTGAACCTCCGCAAGGACAAACTGACAATCGCTTGTGCAGAAGCTGTGGAGGATAGGAACTTCTTGTGGAAAGCGCCGGAAAAGAAGGAAAAAATGGCCACAGCGATAAAAGAAATCGGGGAAACACCTGAGAAGAACACGAGCGACGGCCTGGCCGTGGGACGGCACCGGCGCAATCACGTGCAACCCCACTTGCGCGCGCGGATGTCGTAGCACCAGCGTAACCTGCGCCGTTTCGAGGAGCCGCATCACAATTGCCGAGCTATGCGGTTTAATCTACAACGCGCGATCGTGGCGCTGATTGCCTGCGGACTCGCTCCCTGCCCGTCGTCAGCACAAGGGAAAATTCAGAAATTTGACGGCTCGAACGCGATTGCTGGCCAGGATGCGAACCGGCATCAACACCCTGTTGGCTCCTCGACATTGACCCCAGAAGACGGCTTGTCTCTGATTGCTGCCGCACTCGACTACCGCGTCAACCTGCACTCGAGGCGTGATTGTTCGCACCTCGTACACGCCATATATGATCGGGCCGGGTTTCGCTACCCCTACGTGAGTTCCTACACGCTCTATGTCGGAACCAATGAATTTCAGCGGGTGGCGAATGCCCAGCCTGGGGATCTGGTGGTCTGGCCTGGGCATGTAGGAATCGTGGTCAATCCGGCGCAGCACGCTTTTTTCAGTACCCTGCGTTCGGGGCCAGGCATCGATACTTACGATGCGCCCTATTGGAAGCGGCGCGGGCAGCCGCGATTTTACCGCTACATCAAGAGGGGCCCGGCGCGGGATGCTCCGAATCGTTTGCCGTTAACCCATCACGGCAAATAGGATCATTTCGCCCGCGGCTGCTAACCCATCCGGGCGTGGGACCGGTGACGGCCTTGGCCACCGAGGTATTTCTCGGCGATCCCAGTCGCTTTGCTACCGCCAACCAGGTTGCCAGCTACATTGGGATGATCCCCTGTGAGCACAGCCGCGGGAAGCGACAACGACTAGGAAAGATAACCAAGCAAGGCAACTCGCTGCTGCGCTATCTGTGGATGGAAGCGACGATGCATGCGGTGCAGAAAGACCCGGAGCTGAAACGCTTCTACCGTCGCAAGCTCATCCAAAAAGGAATGGGCAAGGCGAGGGTCGCGGCGGCCCGCAAACTGGGCATCCGGCTGTGGATCATGATGCGCGACCAGATTGATTATGAAGAGTTCTGCCGCCGCGGAAAGTTGCGGCAGAAGGGGGAAGCCCGTGCGGGAATGGCCTGATATCAACAGTGGTCCTGCGATGGCAGTGACCGAGCTAACTGAATAGGCTACCCGCCTCCCCGCAGGGAGGGGAGTTTGCATAACTCATCCTGATCGAACGTGACCGAAGAGATGTCTGGTGGGCTTCGCCACCACGATGATGAAGTTAAAGGGACCGAGCCAATTGGTTGGATCTGATCACCAAACGAAGATAGTTACCCTCTCGGAGGGACACAGTGTGTCGGCGCTGAGATGAAAGTGTGTTCAAAATTATAAAACCAATAACCGCAAGTGCCTTGACATGGCCGACGTCCTTAGAGATGTTGATAGAACTGCGGGGCCTCGCCGCTAGCATGCCCCAGCTTCTGCTCCCCGCAATCTCCGCTCTCCGTGTCCCGCCAACTCACTTGTTGCCAGCTGGGATGAAAATCACACCCTTGTATCTTGTTTGCATCTCCCCGATTCGGTGGCTCTGTGTTAGTGGGGAACTGGATCGGGTTTCGACGGGAGGCCGGTCGCATCCTGAGGCGCATTAGTTCTGCAGCCTGGATTATAGATAGG
>Ga0209802_1000575_pt1 | contig 28362 bp, 25 predicted proteins | sample GraSoiAngelo_129_FD_185886 | JGI IMG/M metagenome (GOLD analysis project Ga0209802, IMG submission 185886) | Grasslands soil microbial communities from the Angelo Coastal Reserve, California, USA - 14_0927_12_40cm (SPAdes) (version 2) | ecosystem: Environmental > Terrestrial > Soil > Grasslands ... | reverse complement strand
CCGCTTTTCGCGACAGTCACACTTTTGGCAGCCACGCTGGTATCTGCCGCGAATCGAGCCCTTCCAGGAGAGGCTTGGAGGAAGAATCGCGCTGGTGGCCGACATCAACGTCGCCGGAAGCAAACTTGTAATCTACGACCTTCATCTGGAAAGCCGTGCTAACGATGAATTGCGTTTCTCACAGGCGCAGGAGGTCCTGTCTGATGCGGCGCGCCAAGACCCCCGGTGTCCACTGGTGATTGCGGGCGACTTCAACTTAGACGCTTCCAAAGGCGCGGCTTCGGCGTTTGCAACGGCAGGATTTCAGGAGGCGATAGCGGAGCCACACACACCTACCACGCCATCGCATCGCTTGTTTGAACCAGGACGCCGGATTGATTGGGCATTCGTTCGCGGACCAATTAGAGCAGGCTCTGGCCGGGTGCACAACCAGGTAAAAGCCTCGGACCACTATCCAATATCGTTTACTCTGACTGGGTCGCGGGGTTGATCCTCCAGAGCCTCACTGCTGGTGGGGAGTGTTGGGCTCCAAGTTCGCGCGTAACAACCGGCATTCCTGGAGGAAATTTGGCAATCCAGCTTCGCAACGATGATCGACGCGGCTTACGCCCTGGCCTCGGCTGAGGATTTGGTATCGCCTGTGACCAGTCGCGTCACGATTGCAAACAGGGCGCTCACGGACAGGCCAGACATTAGGACGCCGGTAACGCTCTCTATCGGGCCTAACATGCGCCAAACTTGGGGAAGGACGACGTCGCCATAGCCAACGGTCGAATAACTGGTCGCCGAGAAATAGAAGCAAGGCTCCCAAGATGGAAGGCATCGCCAGCGATAAAACCCCGCCCACAGCAAAATCTGCAAAATGTGCCAAACAATCATCACACCTGTGAACCGAATCATAAGCACGGCAGAACGCCACGGGTTTAACCACTTTGTCCCTCGCGCAATGGAGGCCCTTACCCAGCGAAGGAGAATGGCCATCCCGGCACACTGAAGCCAGAGCGTCATGGCCACGAGAATGGCTGCAACGCCGGCTTGGCGAACAAAGCCCATGGGCTCCTTTCGTCTGCCTCGAGGCTGGGCGACGAGATGCTTCGTTCCATGCAGCGGTTTGGCGACTTCTTGTAGTTCACCCAAAGTTTGAACTTAGTTCCAAGGATGCCCAATCCCCACGAGCTTCGATAGAACCGTTGCACTTGGCCGGGTTCCTCCAAGCACCCGGTACTTACGACGGACATCGGGTTCTGGGCGATCCTGTTCGGGTTCCGCCAAATGATCTTCATGCCGCTTCTTTTTCAGACGATCTCACACCCATTAGTGACCCTCACACCAAACGGCCTCTTAATAAGCACTCCCAGTTCCGAACTAGGATCGCGAGCTTGAACAGGCATTTCCCTTGCAGGAATCTGTTGCATCGCGTCGATGGCACTCGCCGCCACCCGCCACCCGCAAATAGAACTCGGCGGCAAGTATTTGGCCGCAGCAGCGTTTCGAGTGCGAACTGCTTCCCGCCACTGCTCGATCTGGGTGGCCGCACCATTGGAACCATGAACGGCGCTTCGCCACAGGGTGCGCCTGTCACGTGCCAGACTGTTGTCACGGATGTTCAGACTATCTCCCACGAGCCGGATTGCCCGGTCTCAGTTAACCGTTTGCCTCTGCGTGACCTGCGTTAGGTCGTACCGTAGAGCACTCACTGGAGGTCTGGATGCACGGTGCAATTCGACGGGTTCCGTGAGCAGCTCGACCAATAGTCTGGATCTCTGGAATCCATCCATCCAGGAGGATGAATGGGAAGAAAAGTTGCAGCAGTGGTCTTTGCCTCAGCGCTTGTCGCTGTGGTGCTCTCGGCAGGGGCCCGGTCTGTCGCCCAGGAGTCGGGCTCACAACCGGCCAGGCGTCTGAGAACGTCCGATCCACCCGCAATCTTCGACGATACTCAATCGGCTCCTGATCAAGACGTCCAATTCGTGAGGAAAGACTTGAGGTCGCAAAAGAAGCAGATGGTCGCAGCGAACATGGACCTCACAGATACCGAGGCAGAAAAGTTCTGGCCAGTGTACGACCGGTATGCCACGGATTTGGCGAACATCTACGACACCAAACTGGCGCTGGTCGGAGAGTATTTTGAGAACTACAGGACGATGAACGGCGACGAGGCAGAAAGGTACATCCGCCGGCGTGCCGCCGTAGAAGAAGACGTGATGCAACTGAGACTGAAGTATGTGCCGGAATTTCGCAAAGTATTGTCAGGCCGGCAAACAGCATTGTTCTTTCAGATCGAATGGAGGCTCGATCTCATGATCAACCTACAGTTGGCACAGGCGCCTCTGATTGATCCTTAGGGGGCCAGTGCATCGGATTATTCAAAAGTCGGTCCTGGGCGCGGCACTCGTGGTTCTTGGGATGTGGGCCAACGCGCAGACTGTGCCCCCAGAGAACAAGATTACTGGTGAGCAGCCATTGGGGTTCATCAGTGGAACCATTCTCGACCAGACGGGAGCCGTCGCGATCGGAGCTCATGCGCGACTGACCCGCATTGGTCAATCTCCGAGCCAAGAGGTCGTTTCAGCGACAATGGGCAGTTCTCTTTCTCCGATGTCCCTCCTGGAGCGTTTCACCTTACGGTCACGGCGCCAGGCTTTACCTCCCAAGTATTCTCGGGAGAGCTGAGCTCCGGACAGGTTTATCTAGTCCCGCCGATTGTTCTGGCTATTGCGAGAGCCGAGACGGAAGTGAATGTTGGAGTGCCAACAGTGGAGGTGGCCGAAGCCCAGATCAAACAACAAGAAAAGCAACGGGTGCTGGCCATCATTCCTAATTTCTATGTGAGCTACGTCCCCGATGCAGCTCCTCTGAACGCGAAGCAGAAATTCGAGCTCGCCTGGAAAGTAGCCGTGGATCCCGTCACCTCACTCGGAGTTGGTGCCGTTGCTGGATTTGAGCAAGCTGGAGATGCTCTCGGTGGATACGGGCAAGGAGCGAAAGGTTACGGAAAGCGGTACGGCGCAGTCCACGGTAACGCTCTAGCAGCTATTTTTATCGGAAATGCAATAATGCCGTCCCTCCTGAAACAAGACCCGCGCTATTTCTACAAAGGAACAGGCACGACGCGATCGCGGATTCTGTACGCGCTCGCTAGTTCCGTGATCTGTAAAGGCGACAACAAGCGCTGGCAGCCGAATTACTCAAGCATTATTGGAAGTCTTGCGGCAGGCGGTATCTCGAATCTTTACTATGCTCCCGGCGACCGCAATGGAGCCGGATTAGTGTTTCAAAACGCGCTGATCAGGATCGGTGAAGATTCCCTGGGCGGTATTCTTCAGGAATTTGTTGTCCGGCGACTAACACCGCACCATCGACACGAGCCGGCCCAACCATAATGCCTCCCCCGAAGGCAAGCGAGGGGTTTTCGTTGCCCTCGTCCACTCGGAATGTGACCATACGTCACTTCACTTCTTATCTTCACTGACCTGTGAAATGAATCGATCAAAGATCGAGCTCATATCCTCTCAGAGCCTCGATATGCAAGTGACGACGCCGCGCCTTCGTGTCGACAGCAAGTCACCTCTTGTCATTTCGTCACTCTAGATGATGTTCAAGTCGACCCTGCAACTTGGTAAAGCCACGCTCTGACTGTTCACCTGCTCAGAGAACTCCACGGCGGCAGGATTGAAGTGGGTGAGATGGCCTTTCGGATGTCGCGCTGTTTCGTACCGGCGGCCTTTATCCAAGAATTGTGCTGGCATCAACCCTGACGCTGTTTTGCGTGCTGATTTGGCCCCTGGCGGCGAAGCTGATGGTACGAAGAACTGCCCGATTATGAGCGTCCGGCTTTATAGAGTAGCGGTGTGGACGAGCCGGCTTCCCTTTTCCCGACCAGGATCCACCTGTCACCTGCCAAATTGCTGTCGTCAACCGTTCTGACGACAAGGCATTCGCGGGCGCGCTTTCGTGGCGAAGGTCGCCTTAACTCCCGCCTTTCAAAGTGCAATATCTCCAACACTGACAGTAGACGCTGGATTGGAACCCTGAATGCCTAAACCAGAGAAGCAGTTGGCCTATGAAAACGCGAGGGAACGGTTCGGGCTCAGGGGAGGATCGGATGCGCACGCTACTACGAGATCTCCTTCGCTACTCCACAACGTCCGCCATATTAGAGGGACAGCCTACTCTGGACCGAACAAGGGTGCCGAGGTCTTGCCGTTTGAAAACTAAGCTGATATCGCTGCTCTCTGCTGCCGTGTTTATGTGCCTGGGCGCCGACTGCGCCTTAGCAGTGAACGCGGAGTCAGGAATCGCCTCGGCGACATCAGCCCGCCCCAACGCGCAGGCCAAACCAGCTACGCTGGCACAGGAAGAGGTGGAACACGGCCCGACGCAAAAGCCAGTAGAAATCGCCAGAGCGTTTGGCTTCCCCATCACTAATTCCATGGCCGTCAGCTGGGTTGTTGCAGTGGGACTCATCCTTTTTGCTCAAGTTGCTACGTGGCACATGAAGCCAGTTCCTGAAGGCGCCCAGAATTTTTGGGAGTGGCTGGTCGAAGGGCTGTACACATTTCTGGAAGGCATCATCGGCTCGCATTTGGTGCAGCGAACATTTTGGTTTTTTGCGACGGTTTTCATTTTCATTCTGGCCGCGAACTGGGAGGGCCTCATTCCCGGCGTGGGCACCATCGGTTGGGGGCATCGAGGCTCGCATGGTTTCAGGATCGATCAACCTTTGTTCCGCGGCGCCAACGCAGATGTGAACCTGACGCTTGCTATGGCACTGGTCTTTTTCGCTTGCTGGCTTATTTGGGCACTTCGGGAAGACGGTCTGGTTGGATTTCTCAAGGAACTGTTTGCGCCCAAAGGCGAAACTAACGGACTAATGAAAGTGGTCATGGTGGTTGTGTTCTTCGCCTCCGGCTGTTTGGAGATTGTGTCGATTCTGTTCCGGCCCGTCTCCCTGAGTTTTCGTCTCTACGGCAACGTTTTTGCGGGTGAAAACATGCTGGATGCCATGACCACGCTGGTTCCCCGCCTAAGCTGGTTATTACCGGTGCCATTTTATTTTCTCGAGTTGCTAGTGGGCGTGGTTCAGGCGCTCGTGTTCATGTTGCTGACCGCTGTCTTCACACTGCTGATTTGCCGGCATGAAGAAGAAACTGCGGTGGCACATGCCTGATCGATTGAAGTTTCGACAGCTTGACCGTGTTCGTCGCGGGAGCTGCAAGAAGGAAAGGGAAATCATATGAGTGGAAGTCTGCACGTAGGTCTGGCGGCGTTAGGCGCGGCAATTGGCGTGGGCTTAATTGGCATGGGCGCTTCGATCGCCGTGGGACGAAATCCCGTGGCAGCCACGAAAGTCATGGTCCAGTCAATTCTGGCCATTGCCTTCGCGGAAGCGATCGTGTTCTATGCCCTGTTCCTGGTGAAATGAAGAAACGCGAGCGCAGAGCGCAGGACTGTCGGCGCCCTGCTGATACGAGAGTGAGATTATGCATGCTGTGGCATTGCTGGTGATAGCGAGCGGTGGCGGTCAGATCGGAGAGATCGCCAGAACCTTTGGTGTGGACTGGACTCATTTGGTCGCTCAAATTATCAGTTTCTGTATTGTGTGTATTCTTCTTCAGCGATTTGCCTACAAACCCGTTCTCAAAATGCTGGAAGAACGTAGGCAGCAAATTGCGCAGGGGCAGGCGAACGCCGAGCAGATCAAAGCCGAGTTGGCCCGCACCGAGGCGAAGCGCCAAGGAGTTCTGGACCAGGCCAACACCCAGGCGGCCAAACTGATCGACGAAGGTCGCGCCGCCGCCGCCCGCGTACAAGAGCACGAAACCCAAAAGGCTATTGCCGCTGCCCAGCAGATTATGGTCAGGGCGCAAGAAGCCTCGGCACAGGAACGGACGCGCATCCTCGCGGAACTCAAGTCTCAGTTCGGCCGGCTGGTGGTAGAGACTACTGCCACCGTTACCGGCAAGATTCTGACGGCGGAAGATCAACAACGCTTGGTTGAGGAAACAGCAAAGCAATTGACGGCATAGAGAGCAGAGTGGGACTGAATGAAAAATCCCAAACAACTCCGGCGTGAAGCCAAGCAACTGTTCCGTGTGTGCATGGTTAACGGATTGCTGGATGAGGGCCGGGTTCGCCAGGCAGTGCAAAAAGTCCTCGAAGCCAAACGCCGTGGCGGCCTCACACTGCTCTCTCACTTCCAGCGCTTGGTGAAATTGGAACTCTCTCGGCACACGGCCGAAGTAGAGAGCGCCACTTCGTTGCCTGCTGCCTTGCAGGCAAGCATCCTGTCGAACCTAGATCGTCTGTACGGACCGGGGATGAGTATTTCGTTTGTACTCAACCCGGGATTAATCGGAGGAATGCGTATCCAGGCGGGCAGTGATGTCTATGACGGGAGCGTGCGAGCTGGACTGGCCTCGCTGGAGAGAAGTTTTTGAAAGGAATTCTAAGGGTCTTGACGGCTTTAGGGTTTGAGGTCAATTGATCGAGGCGAAAGGAATTATGGCTGACCTGTTACAAGAAATTGAAGCTCAAATCATGGGCGCTAAAGCCACGGCTGGCAAGCAGAACGTGGGTATCATCCGTGAGGTCGGCGACGGTGTCGCCAGAGTTGAAGGTCTTACCGATGCGATGCTCAACGAGATGCTTGACCTCGGCCATGGCATCACCGGCCTGGCGTTGGACCTCGACGAGACCGAAGTCGGTGTAGTGGTCCTCGGCGACTACACCCAGCTCCAGGAAGGGGACGAGGTGCGCGCCACAGGCAAGCTGCTGCAGGTGCCTGTCGGCAAGGGCCTGTTGGGGCGGGTCGTGAATATGTTGGGAGAACCGGTGGATGGAAAAGGGCCCGTCAAGAGTGATGTCGCCTATCCGGTCGAGAAAATGGCTCCGGGGATCATCCGCCGTCGTCCCGTCAGTCAGCCGGTACAAACGGGCATCATGGCGATTGACGCGATGGTTCCCATTGGCCGCGGTCAGCGCCAATTGATTATCGGTGATCGTTCGACTGGCAAGACGACCATCTGTGTCGACACCATCATCAGTCAGGCGCGTCTCAATAAAGCGGCTGAGGCTGCCGGCGACAAAACTTTCCGCCCGCTCTACTGCATTTACGTGGCGGTTGGCCAGAAGCAGTCCAGTATTGCCCGAACCATTGCCGTCCTCGAGGAAGCCGGGGCAATGCCCTACACCATCATCGTTGCTTCTCCCGCTGCCGATTCGGCGACGAATCAATATTTGGCTCCATTCGCCGGAGCGGCGATTGGCGAGTGGTTCATGGACAATGGCATGGACGCGCTGATTGTCTTTGACGACCTGTCCAAGCACGCGGTGGCTTACCGCCAGGTGTCGCTAGTGTTGAAGCGACCGTCCGGTCGTGAAGCCTACCCAGGCGACGTGTTTTATCTCCACAGCCGCTTGCTCGAACGCGCGGCGCGCGTCGGCGAAAAGTATGGCAACGGATCGCTGACGGCCTTGCCCATTATTGAAACGCAAGCCGGCGACGTATCCGCTTATATCCCTACCAACGTTATCTCGATTACGGATGGCCAGATCTACTTGGAAACGGATTTGTTCTACCAGGGCGTCCGCCCTGCTATTTCGGTCGGCCTGTCGGTTTCGCGAGTTGGTTCAGCGGCGCAGCTCAAATCGATGAAGCAGGTTGCCGGGCAGCTCAAGGGTGACCTCGCCCAATTCCGAGAGTTGGCGGCGTTCGCCCAATTCGGCTCGGAGTTGGATGCTAAGACACAGGCGAAGATCGACGGTGGCAAGCGCATCATCGAGATCTTCAAACAGCCGCAGCACAATCCAATTCCAGTTGAAGTGCAGGTGGCTGTCATCTGGGTGGCCCAAAACGGGTATGTGGACAATGTTCCGGTAGATCGAATTAAAGATTTCCAGAATAGGCTGACTGAGTATCTGACCACGCGCAAGATCGAGTTACTCCGGAAAATCGAAAACGAAAAATCGCTCAGCAACGCCTTAACTTCCGAACTAAAAACTGCGGCCGACGAGTTCAAACAGACCTGGAAATGAGCACTGCACAGCCCTTGGATTTTTGATTTATGCACAGTATCCGCGACTTACGCCGACGCATCCGGTCCATCAGCAGTACTGCGCAGATTACGAAGGCAATGCAGATGGTGGCGGGATCAAAAATGCGCAAAGCGCAGCAGGCCGCGCTGGCTGGTCGCCCCTTTGCATACCTCTTGTACCGTATTCAGCGGGAAGCGACGACCCGGATGGGCGAGTTCAGCCATCCGTTGCTGGAAAAGCGCGACGTCCGCAAGAGGGCAGTTATCCTGATTGGCGCTGATAAGGGCTTGTGCGGAGCCCTCAACACCAACCTGTTCCGCCTGGCCGCCGAGTTTGATCCCCAATCCACGGTCTTCATCACGGCCGGGCACAAAGCTGCTCAGTTCGTCGCTCACACCGGCCGGCAGCTTGCCGCGGAGTTTGCCTACGCGGACACGCCTCACTTCTCCGAAGCTTCAGCGATTGCGTCATTCGCCCGTGACCTCTTCTTAAAAAAAGAGGTGGACCAGGTACAGATTGTCGCCACACGATTCGTCAACACCCTGACTCAGCATCCGCTCGCCATGGAATTTCTTCCGGTGGGCGAAATCAAAGCGTTGAAAATTCCGGGTATGGAATCCGAAGAGGAACTCAAAGCAGACGACAATGAGTCCCTGTTCGAGCCTAACCCCGAGGCGGTCATCGGTTACATGCTCTCGCATTATCTCAACTTTTACGTCTATCAGGTCTTGCTGAACGCCAAAGCCAGTGAGCAAAGCGCACGCATGGTGTCCATGAAGAATGCCACGGACAGCGCCGACCACCTGATCAAAGACTTGTCGCTCGAATACAACAAGCAGCGACAGGGCAATATCACGAAGGAGTTACTGGAAATCGCCGGCGGCCAGACCGCGTGAGCAAAGCCGTTGCGAACTGGGTATGAATATGAACAAAGGCAAGATCGTCAAAGTTACCGGTCCGGTGGTAGATGTAGAGTTCCCGGAAGCACTGCCTGGGATCTACAACGCGTTGACCGTTGAATACAGAATTCAGAACAAGCCCACTGCGGTGACGCTCGAAGTGCAGCAGCACCTCGGGGACAAATTGGTCCGAGCAATCTCCATGGCCGCCACCGAGGGTCTCAAACGCGGCTTCGAAGTTACAGATAAGGGCGGACCCATCACGATGCCGGTCGGTGAAGGTGTCCTGGGCCGGATATTTGATGTCACCGGTAACCCGGTGGATGAGCGCGGACCAGTTAAGGCGGAGAAGTACTATCCAATTCACCGCACGCCGCCACCTTTGGTCGAGCAATCAACCTCGCCGCAGGTGCTCGCCACTGGGATCAAGGTCATCGATTTAATTTGCCCATTCTTGAAAGGCGGCAAAGTTGGCGCGTTCGGCGGCGCCGGGGTAGGCAAGACAGTCGTAATCATGGAGTTGATCCACAATATCGCCAAACTGCATGGTGGCGTGTCGGTGTTCGCCGGGGTTGGCGAGCGCACCCGGGAAGGAAACGATCTTTATCACGACATGTCCGACGCGGGGGTCATCAACCAGGACAATCTGGGTGAGTCCAAAATCGCGCTGGTTTACGGCCAGATGAACGAACCGCCGGGCGCGCGTCTGCGCGTGGCCCTTTCCGGGTTGGCCATTACCGAATACTTCCGCGACGAAAAGAATCAGGATGTGCTGCTTTTCATCGACAACATCTTTCGCTTCTCTCAGGCCGGTTCCGAGGTCTCGGCATTGCTCGGCCGCACCGCCAGCGCCGTCGGTTACCAGCCAACCCTCGCCGCCGAGATGGGGGCGTTACAAGAACGGATTACTTCGACAAAGAAAGGCTCGATCACGTCGTTTCAGGCCGTATATGTTCCTGCGGACGACCTGACCGATCCGGCGCCGGCTACTACTTTCGCACATCTGGATGCAACCATCGTACTGGACCGTGCGATTGCTGAGTTAGGTATCTATCCGGCGGTGGATCCTCTGGCCTCGACTTCCCGTTCCCTGGCCCCGGAAATCGTAGGCCAGGAGCACTACGATACGGCGCGAGGCGTGCAGAAGACGCTTCAGCGCTACAAAGACCTACAGGACATCATTGCAATTCTGGGTATGGATGAGCTATCGCCGGAGGACAAGCTTACCGTGTTCCGTGCGCGCAAGATTCAGCGCTTTCTGAGTCAGCCATTCAGCGTGGCACAGGTGTTCACGGGCCGCGAGGGCAGACAAGTACCCGTGGCCGAAACAGTTCGGGGCTTCAAAGAGATCCTGGAAGGCAAGCACGACGACGTGCCGGAAGCGAACTTCTACATGAAGGGCTCAATGGAGGAAACCAAACAGGGTTGAGAGCTGAGGCTCGAAGCCCCAATCGACCGCAGAGTTAAATATGGCCAACACCCTCAAACTCGAAATCGTGACACCGGATGCCACGGTTTACTCCGAAGACGTGGAGATGGTCACCCTGCAGGGTGTAGAGGGCCAGATGGGAATTTACCCGCAACACGTCCGGCTCATGACGCAGTTGGTGCCAGGGGAAATGATTGTGAATAAGGGTGGCCACGATAATTTTCTTGCTGTTGGAGAGGGTCTCGTCGAAATCACCGGTGACCGCGTGGCCATCGTGACGGATATGGCAGTTGCTGCCGAGAAAATCGACGAAGCAAAAGCCGAAGAAGCACGTCAACGCGCGGCGGCACGGCTTCGCGAAAACCTATCTTCTCAGGAAGTCGCATCCGTCAACGCCGCTTTAGCTCGGTCGCTGGCGCAATTGTCCGTAAAGCGGCGCCATCCCGGATCGTGAGAGATCAGGGCCCGCAGTTAAGTGCCCAGTACGCGGGAGTGAATTTCAGGGCAGTGCAATTCGAGCGATTTCAGGGGCAGAAAAGGAGATTCCTGTCTATGGGGAACAATAAGGCAAACGGAACAGAGGAGCAGAGGAGCGAGAAGCTCAATGGGAAGGAATACCAGAAAGCATTGCGTGAGCTCCAGACCAAACTGGTCGAAATGCAGGAATGGGTGAAGGCCACCGGCGCCAAGGTGGTGGTTGTGTTTGAAGGGCGCGACGCCGCCGGTAAGGGAGGGGTGATCAACTGCATTATGGAGCGAGTCAGTCCCCGCGTCTTCCGTCATCTAGCCTTGCCGGCCCCCACCGAACGCGAAAAGACGCAGCTTTACTCACAGCGTTACGTCGCCTACCTCCCGGCGGCGGGTGAGGTAATCCTCTTTGACCGGAGTTGGTACAATCGCGCTCTCGTGGAACATGTGATGGGCTTTTGCACAACTCATGAATACGAGGACTTTCTCCGCCTGTGCCCGGGTTTTGAAGCGCTATTGAAAGACAATGGCATCAACCTAATCAAATACTGGTTTGAGGTAAGCGAGAAGGAGCAGCGCAAGCGGTTCCTCAAACGCATCCAGGATCCAATGCGCCAATGGAAGCTCAGCCCAATGGACTTGGAATCGCACCGTCGCTGGTACGATTACTCGCGCGCGAAAGATGCAATGTTTGCGGCTACAGATACACCGCAGTCCCCGTGGCATGTGGTGCAAACGGACAACAAAGAGCGGGCCAGACTAAACTGCATCTCCCACCTGCTCAGCGTCGTGCCGTGGAAACAAATTCCACAAGATAAGATCAAGCTGCCGAAGCGACAAAAACCTCACGGCTACAAGGAACCTGATTGGAACTATCGCTGGATTCCCGAGAAGTACTGAAAACTGAAAAAGGTCCCAAACTTGTGCGCAAAGAACATGGGGACGGTTGAGTGTTCGTAGAAGGAGACATACATGTTTGCCCGCAAGTTTATTGAACACGTTGATACTCATGCTGACCAGCTGTGCGAGGAATTCATGCAGAAGATCAAGCGCTCAGACAGGTGTATGGGGCTTTTGCATAGAGTGCCTGTTGAGGAACAAAAGCAAAGTACGCGCGAGATCTATCGAAATTTGACGGATTGGTTGCTGAACAACACTGAATCCGTAACCGAGGAGCGCTACGTGAGCCTAGGAATGCGACGGGCTCGGCAGGGCGTTCCTTTCAGCGAATTATTTTGGGCTGTGTGCGCCGCCAGGGAGTACTTCTGGGAGTACATGGAGCGGGAAACCTTACTGGACGAACCCGCTGATTTCTGGGGCGGCGTACAACTGCTGCACTCGTTGGATAGGTTTTTTGATCGTGCTCTCGACTTTATCATCATCGGCTACCAATCGGCCGGTCAGGAAGGGCTTGGCCGCGCGGCTGCGCAGCAGTGAGCAAAACAGGCTAGGTGCTGGACTTGAAAACTAGTCTGGTCAATGACACAACTGCATGCAATTTCGCGTGCCGCCGAGATCCACATTTCCGCCGCCGCTTTTTCGAAAGGCCCATCCTTGCAACTCAGGAATTAGCCCTTGCAATGGGACGAAATTCAAATCTGTCACTTGCCAAACCCTTGACAGTCGCCTCGTCTCTGCTTTGAAAGGTCTGGTGGAGCCTTTTTCGGCAATGAGCCTGTAAGTGCCTGCCTTGGCGGACACTTTGCCCTCGCGGCCGGGGGCGGCAGGGATGGAATCGCGAATGCTCGAAGAGAGATGCGCTAACCATGGCTTCTCGCGTCAGCGAGAGAGCGTGTGTGTGCAGGTCGGAGCAGGGATCTAGTCAATGATTATTGGTTCAGGTAGTCATCGGAAGCGTCCCCTTAGTTGGTTCCTCCGTCGTATCGGGATGATTTCTTTAGGCGTCCTATCCGCTAACGGTCAACAGGCAGACCAGTTGCAGCAGCAACTACAGCAATTGAAACAGCAATACGACACGACGACTCGTGACCTCGAGCAACGCATCGCCACCCTCGAGCAGGAGATTGAGAAGCAGAAGGAGGCGACGGCAAAGGAAAGAGAGGCGACGGTCTCAGCGTCACAACTCGCCGCCGAGCAAGCGGCCAAGAAAGTTCTATTCGGAGGGTCAAACCAGGTGGGAGCCAAGTTCCAGGGGCAGCTGCCATCGCAGCCAACCTATGATCTCTTGCAGGAAGCTCAAACCAAGATTGCGGGCTTGCAGGAGCAAGTAGGTACTTTCGAATTCCACGGATACTTTCGCTCCGGTTACGGACTAAACAGCGAAGGTGGACAGCAGGTCGCATTTCAGGCCCCAGGAGCAGGTGCGAAATACCGCTTGGGAAACGAGGCAGAAACTTATGGCGAGTTCATCTTTGTCAACAACTGGCTGAACCCCGAAAGGAACTCGGATAAAGCATGGCTGAAGACCGAGGTGATGATCGAGGCCAACACCACGAACTCGGCGAGCTTTGCAAACTTCAATAACGGCACTGGCAACGACCAGTTTCGCTTGAGAGAAGCCTTCGTCCGCGCGGGAAACATCTTCGAAAGCCAGCCAGAGGCGAAGTTTTGGGCGGGAGAGCGGTATTACAGGCGTCAGCACATTGAGATTGACGATTTCTATCCTCTGGATATGAGCGGTTACGGAGGCGGCGTCGAAGACGTGAACTTGAAGGTCGCCAAGCTGGCCGTCAGCTATCTAGCCGGCGCCCGACCCGACATCACGACGCAGAACGGCAACTACGCCAAGAGCAACATTGACCTGCGACTCTACGATGTAAAAGCCCCTGGAGGCACTGCGGCTTTTTGGTTCGATTTCGCCACGAGCAAAGGCGGCACCACACCCACTGGCACTGTGATCCCGACTAGCAGCGGTTATGCCTTCGGGCTTCGTCATCAACGCCTGGAATGGCATGGTGGTTTCCACACATTTGGGATCCAATATGGAACCGGGGCAGCCAGCAACTTCAGCACAAACATTGATGACCCAACCACCTTCATCAACAGTACCGCGCGGTTTTTGATCACTGATCAGGTGCTTCTTCAGCCAAACGACAGATTCGCCATTATGCCAATCTTTGTCTTCCAGCGGACTCGAGACGGCAACCCTCAACATGGTTGGGACCAGTGGGCCTCGTTCGGTGCGCGGCCGGAGGTCTTCTTTACCAAGTATCTCTCCCTAGCGTTTGAGGGAGGGTTCGACCACACCCACAGCAGCACCGGTCAATACGATGGCTGGCTGAGAAAGTTCACCATAGCGCCGCAAATCGGTGCAGGACAAAAGTTCTTCAGCCGTCCCGTGCTACGGGCCTTTTTGACTTACGCGAACTGGTCGGATGGACTGCGAGGGTTTGTCGGCGGAATTCCTTTCGAGAATCGAACTGATGGCCTTACGTACGGAGTGCAAGCCGAAACGTGGTGGTAGTACCGGAGAAAGAGAAATGGCAGCTCGAGAAATAACAACAGGTTCAGCGTCGATTCAGACGACTACGGCGATTACGACTGCCGCGAACTACACCCGTCCTCTCGCGGTCGTGACCACATTGTTTTTCATGTGGGGGTTTCTCACTTGCCTGAACGATATTCTGGTTCCGCACCTGAAGTCGGTCTTTGATCTCAGCTACGCGCGGGTCATGCTGATCCAGTTTGCATTCTTCTCGGCCTACTTCTTGTTTTCAGTGCCGTGGTCGCGGTTCGTGAACAGGATCGGATATCAGAGGACGATGGTAGTGGGGCTGCTGACCATGGCATGTGGCGCGTTTCTATTCCTGCCCGCCGCATCCGCTGCTTCCTTCACCCTTTTCTTGACCGCCCTCCTCGTTCTGGCCGCAGGGATCACTGGTCTTCAGGTAGCCGCGAATCCTTATGTGGATTTGTTAGGCAAGCCTGAAACGGCATCGAGCCGCCTGGATCTGACGCAGGCCTTCAACTCACTGGGGACCACGATCGCACCGAAAATCGGTGGACTGCTGATCCTGAGCGCGGCGCCGTTGGCGGTCGAACAGCTGAGGCAGTTCGGGCCGCAAGCTCTGCAAGCCTACCGCGTGCAACAAGCAGCCTCGGTCAAGATGCCATACACCGTGATCGGCATCGCGCTAATCTTGCTGGCGGTCTTGATCGGCACCTCCAGGCTGCCACAAATCGAAACCGCGACCTCGCGCTCTGGAGGGAAAGTTAACGATTCCATCTGGAAACATCCGAATCTCCTCCTTGGCGCGCTGGGGATTTTCACCTATGTGGGCGCCGAAGTGTCCATCGGAAGTTTTCTGGTAAATTATTTCGGTTCGCCCGAGATTGCGGGCCTCACCGCCAAAACCGCAGCAGGTTTTGTTTCGTTCTACTGGGGCGGAGCCATGATCGGACGTTTCCTCGGGGTGTGGCTGCTGCAGCGGATCAAGCCCGGGCATCTGCTTGCCCTGTTCGCGACCTGTGCCGCGGCGCTAGTCACTACGTCGATGCTATTGGGCGGCCACGCGGCGATGTGGACGATTCTGGCCGTCGGGTTCTTCAACTCCATCATGTTCCCCACCATCTTCAGTTTGGGAGTGGCAGAACTCGGGCCGCTTACGGGGAATGGATCCGGCCTCCTGAATATGGCTATCGTAGGCGGCGCCATCCTGCCTGTGATCCAGGGGGTAATTGCGGATAACGTCGGCATTCACCACGCGTTTGTTCTACCGGTGATCTGCTACTTGTACATCTTGTTCTATGGGTTGAATGGGTCGAAGCCAAACAGCGAAAGGTATGCGACTGCTTAGAAAACTGACTGCGGAGTTAAGGATGCTAATTGCAGGCGACATCGGCGGTACAAAAACAGATTTGGCGATCTACTCGAGCGAATCCGGGCCACACTCGCCATTGGCTCAGACCGAGCGTCACAGTGCCGACTATCCCAGCCTGCAGGCTATGGTCGTGGAGTTTCTCGGTCAGGTGAAACTGTCCGTTGACGTAGCCTCGTTTGACGTCGCGGGACCAGTGATCGATGGGCACGTGAAAACCACCAACTTGCCCTGGGTGATGGATGAAAGCACGCTCGCGAAGGAGTTAGATCTGAAGGCCGTTCACCTTATGAACGACCTGGAGGCAGTCGCACGGGCTGTACCTGTGTTGCGAACAGCCGATCTGCTTACAATCAATGAAGGAGAGCCGGTTCCGCGGGGCCCGATCGCGATCATTGCGCCGGGGACCGGTCTGGGCGAATCATTTCTGACCTGGGATGGCTCGCATTACATCGCTCATAGCTCAGAGGGAGGTCACTCAGATTTCGCGCCGACGGACGAGCGGCAAATTCGTTTGCTTGCGTATCTGCTTCCGCGTTTCGGTCACGTAGGGGTTGAGCGCGTCTGTTCAGGAATCGGCGTTCCCAATATTTACGAATTTCTGCGCGACCAAGAGAAGATACCGGAACGGCCAGAAATTGCTCAACTGATCGCGTCGGCCAAGGATCATACAAAGGCAATTGTTGATGCCGCCGTCGACCCGCGCCAATCCAGCGAATTGTGCCAGGCAACGATTGAAATGCTGGTTTCGATTCTGGCGAGCGAAGCCGGCAATCTCGCGTTGAAGGTTCTCGCGACAGGTGGAGTCTATATGGCTGGCGGCGTCGCACTCCACCTGTTGAATGCGCTGCAGGAACCACGGTTCATGGAGACATTCATCAGAAAGGGCCGCTTCAAAGACCTGATGGAGCGGATTCCCATTCACGTCATCACAACGCGTGCCGCGTTGGTTGGAGCCGCGACCTATGGGCTGGAGAGCCTCAAGAGCACCAGGAGCGGCGCATTCGCTTGAACAAGCACATGGAATTGAAAGGAGCATGAGCATGGCAGCAAACCCTCAACCGCAAGTGAAGAAGCGGGCAATCAAGCAGGCGGCGTGGAAGGCACTCGCGTCGCACTACAAGACGGTCTCCAAGCTGCATTTGCGTCAGCTTTTTGCGGACGACCCGAAGCGCGGTCAGCGTATGACGGTCGAGGCTGTAGGCCTGTACCTCGATTACTCGAAGAACCGCATTACCGATGAAACCTTCAAACTGCTTCTTCAGCTCGCCGGGGAGTCTGGCTTGCGAGCGCGAATCGACGCCATGTTTCGTGGGGACAAAATCAACATCACCGAGCAACGGGCGGTCTTGCACGTGGCCTTGCGTGCCCCAAAGGATGCCTCAATCATTGTGGACGGAAAGAACGTGGTGCCTGAAGTCCATGAAGTGCTCGACCGGATGGCTGACTTCTCGGAGCGTGTACGCAGTGGCGAGTGGAAAGGCCACACCGGCAAACGCATTCGAAATGTAATCAACATCGGCATTGGGGGATCTGACCTCGGTCCCGTTATGGCTTATGAGGCGCTTCGATACTACTGCGAACGCTCCATGACGTTCCGTTTCGTCTCCAACGTAGATGGAACGGACTTCGCGGAGGCTGTGCAAGGTCTCGATGCCGCAGAAACGTTATTCATCGTCTCTTCAAAAACTTTTACAACGCTCGAGACAATGACGAATGCCCATACGGCCCGTGCCTGGTCACTCGCGGGTCTGGGAGGGGATGAAAAATCGGTCGCAAAGCATTTTGTCGCGGTGTCGACAAATGCAGCCGAGGTTTCGAAGTTCGGAATTGATACCGCCAACATGTTCGGATTCTGGGATTGGGTCGGCGGCCGCTACTCGATGGACTCGGCGATCGGCCTTTCGACCATGGTCGCCATTGGCCCGGATAACTTCCGCGCCATGCTCAATGGCTTTCACCAGATGGACGAGCATTTCCGGACCGCGCCCTTTGAACACAATCTTCCCATTCTCATGGGTTTGCTCGCCCTTTGGTACAACGACTTTTTCGGCGCACAGACGGTCGCCGTTTTGCCCTACGAGCAATACCTGAAGCGGTTTCCCGCATATCTGCAGCAGTTGACAATGGAGAGCAACGGCAAGCATGTCACGCTCAATGGGAAAGCGGTCGCCCATGATACCGGTCCCATCTATTGGGGCGAGCCGGGGACCAACGGTCAACACTCGTTCTATCAGTTGATCCATCAGGGCACCCGTCTCATCCCTTGTGACTTCATTGCCTTTGTCGAAACTCTGAATCCGGTTGGCCGGCATCATGACATGCTGTTGGCCAATGTTTTCGCCCAGACCGAGGCGCTTGCGTTCGGCAAAACGCCCGAGCAAGTGGAGGCGGAGGGCACATCGGATTGGCTGGTGGCCCATCGGGTCTTTGAAGGCAACCGGCCATCCAACACGATTTTGGCCGAGCGGCTTACGCCGGAAATACTAGGCAAGCTGGTCGCTCTTTACGAGCACGCCGTCTTTACACAGGGCGTCATCTGGAACATTGATTCATTTGATCAGTGGGGCGTGGAGCTGGGCAAAGTCCTGGCACAGCGCATCATCCCGGAACTTGAGAACAGTCCCGAACCTATGCTCAACCATGACAGCTCAACTAACACTTTGATTCGTCGTTACCGCAAACTTAAGGAGTCACAATGACCGCCATAGGCTTTAACGAACCTTTATATATCCTGCCCTTTGACCACCGGGGATCGTTCCAGACCAAGATGTTTGGTTGGACTGGCACGCTAAGCCCAGAGCAAACCGCAGAAATCGCCTCCACCAAGCAAGTAATCTATGATGGCTTCAAGGCGGCTCTCCACGCTGGCGTGCCTGAGCAGAAGGCCGGAATTCTTGTTGATGAACAGTTCGGCGGTGCCATTCTTCGCGATGCCCGGGCGAACGGCCATACAACTGCTTGCCCGGCTGAGAAGAGCGGTCAGGAAGAATTCGATTTCCAGTACGGTGAGGAATTCGCCAAGCACATCGAGGCTTTCCAGCCAACTTTCTGCAAGGTGCTCGTACGCTATAACCCTGAAGGTGATCGCGCTCTGAACCAGCGGCAGGCAGCCCGTCTGAAAAGACTCTCCGATTACCTGCACACTGACGGCCGCAGCAAATTCATGTTCGAGTTGCTGGTGCCGGCGGAAAAGGCGCAGCTCGATCATGTCAAAGGAGACAAGAAAGCTTACGACCTGGAGCTACGTCCTCGCTTGATGGTCCAGACCATCATGGAACTGCAGGACGCGCAAGTCGAGCCGGACGTCTGGAAGATCGAAGGACTCGACCGCCGGGAAGACTGCGAAAAGGTTGTGGCTGCGGCACGCCGCCGCGGACGCGACAATGTCGGCTGCATCATCCTGGGCCGGGGAGAGAACGACCAGAAGGTACGCGAGTGGTTGACTACGGCAGCAGCGGTGCCGGGTTTCATTGGCTTCGCCGTCGGCCGAACCAGTTTCTGGAATCCCCTGATTAACATGCGAGCGAAGCAAATCACACGCCAGGACGCTGTCGCTCAGATCGCCGGCCGCTACCGCGAATTTGTGAGCATTTTTGAGAATGCCCGCATCGAGACTCCCGCTGCAGTGAGTTAGAAAGAGAGAGGAGAAGTCCGCAAGATGCAAAATGGCGTCATCAAACTCGCTCCTTCGATTCTCGCGGCCGACTTCTGTCGTCTGGGTGAGCAGGTTGCAGAAGCCGACCAGGCAGGCGCAGATCGGGTTCACGTTGATGTGATGGACGGACATTTCGTTCCTAATCTCTCGATGGGGGCGCCCATCGTCCAATCGCTCAGGCGCGTCACCAGACTTTCGCTCGAGACACACCTGATGATTTCCGACCCGGACTTTTTTCTGGACGAGTTTGCCGAGGCCGGCTCCGATTCATTTCTCGTTCACTGGGAAGGGAACAACAATTTGCACCGCACAGTGCAGCGCATCAAGGCCCTGGGCAAACGCGCCGGAGTAGCAATTAACCCGGCAACTCCAGCGGCTATGCTGGAGGAGATTCTGCCGGACCTCGACCAGGTGCTGGTCATGACCGTTAATCCAGGTTTCGGGCATCAGCATTTCCTTCAGTCAACGCTGCCGAAAATCCGGCAAGTCTCGCAAATGATCGAGCAGATCAAACCGGAATGTGACTTAGAAGTGGACGGAGGGATTGATGAAGCAACTGCTCCTCTGGCAGTCGAGGCAGGAGCGAACGTGCTTGTGGCTGGGACGTCGGTCTTTGCCGCAAATAAAAGTGTCGCAGACGCCATGGAAGGGTTGCGTGATGCAATCTTGCAGATAGCACATTGAATCAAACGGTTTCGCAATTTTCAAAAGAGGAGAGTTTATGCAACTTGGAATGATAGGACTGGGTCGAATGGGCGCCAACATGGTGCGACGGCTGATCAGGAAAGGACACGACTGCGTTGTGTTCGACCGGTCGCCACAAGTGGTGAACGATTTGGCCAAGGAAAACGCGGTTGGATCAGGTTCTCTCGCGGACCTTGTGAAAAAGCTTCAGAAGCCGCGAGCGCTATGGCTGATGGTTCCGGCAGCCGTCGTTGACCAGACCATCGCTGACTTGCTGCCGTATCTTGAGGCAGGAGACGTCCTCATCGACGGCGGGAATTCTTACTACGTTGACGACATTCGCCGCGCAAAAGAGCTCGCGCCCAAGCGGATCCACTACGTGGACGTGGGAACCAGCGGCGGTGTATGGGGCCTGGAACGCGGCTACTGCATGATGATTGGCGGGGAAAACGACGTGGTCCAGCGCCTCGATCCGATTTTCTCGGCGCTTGCGCCCGGCACAGGCGACATCTCGCGCACGCCCGGTCGCGAGAATCTCGATGGCACCGCCGAACAAGGTTACCTGCACTGCGGCCCAAATGGCGCTGGTCATTTTGTGAAGATGGTCCACAACGGCATTGAGTACGGAATCATGGCCGCCTATGCCGAAGGATTGTCCGTGCTGCGTTCCGCCAATGTGGGAAAGCGAGAGGGCAAGGTTGACGCTGAAACGACACCCCTGCGCGACCCCGAGCACTACCAATACGAGCTGGATCTCAAGAACATCGCCGAAGTGTGGCGGCGCGGCAGTGTGATCGCGTCGTGGCTGCTGGACCTTACGGCGACTGCGTTGGTTCAGGATCCGGCGCTTTCGAAGTTTGCCGGCCGGGTGTCTGACTCGGGCGAAGGACGCTGGACGATCAAGGCCGCAATCGACGAAGCGGTGCCAACACCGGTTCTCACTGCGTCTCTGTACGAGCGCTTCAGCTCACGTGGCGAAGCCGATTTCGCGAACAAACTCCTATCTGCCATGCGTTACGAGTTCGGCGGACATTTGGAGAAACCAGCAGAAAAATCTGAGGCTGCTTGAAGGAGAGATATTCATGACTACCCACTCGGACGCGCTCGTTTTCTTTGGCGCCACCGGCGATCTGGCCTACAAGAAGATATTCCCGGCGCTGCAAGCGATGGTGAAGCGAGGACATCTCAATGTGCCCGTCGTTGGTGTAGCCAAGGCAGGATGGAATCTCGATCAACTTCGCGCGCGAGCGCATGACAGCCTGGAGAAACACGGCGGAGTCGATCCCACCGCTTTCGAAAAGTTGATCGGCCTGCTGCGCTACGTTGACGGCGACTACCAGGACGCGGCAACCTTCACAGCTCTTCGCAAGGCTCTCGAGGACGCACATCGCCCCGCACACTATCTGGCGATCCCGCCGATTCTGTTCGAAACCGTCGTGGGACACCTGGCGGAATCGAATTGTGGCCGGGGTGCGCGAGTCATCGTCGAAAAACCCTTTGGGCATGACCTTGCGTCCGCGCAGGAGCTGAACAAGGTTCTGCTTGGGGCCTTCGACGAAGGCGACGTCTTCCGCATTGACCATTACCTGGGCAAGCGGGCAGTAAACAACGTGCTGGCGTTCCGCTTCGCCAATACTTTTGTGGAAGCCTTTTGGAACCGCACTTACATCGAGAGTGTGCAGATCACGATGGCAGAGGACTTCGGCGTACAGGGCCGAGGAGGTTTCTATGACCAGACTGGAACCATCCGCGATGTCGTCCAGAATCACTTATTTCAGGTGTTGTCGAATCTTACGATGGAGCCGCCTGTCGGCTTTGACAGCGAGTCGGTTCGCGACGAGAAAGTGAAAGTGCTGAAAGCAATTCCGCCCATCGAGGAGAAGAACCTGGTACGTGGCCAGTTCCGCGGCTACCGCGATGAAAACGGCGTAGCGAAGGACTCGCAGACCGAAACCTTCGCCACTTTGAAATTGGAGATTAATTCCTGGCGCTGGAAAGGTGTGCCATTCTACATTCGCGCCGGCAAATCCTTGCCCACAACCAGCACTGAGATTGTTAGCAAGTTTCGCAAACCTCCTACGTTGATTCCCGACAGCCTGTTGGTGGAAAACCATCTGCGGCTGCGGCTCAGTCCCGAAGTGACCATCGCCATGGGGATGATGGCGCTGGCTCCGGGAGAAGGACTCTCGCTGCAAACTGGCGAAATGGTGGCCAGCCACTCTCCCCGCGCCGATGAGATGGACGCCTACGAACGTGTGCTGGGGGCCGCCATGGCAGGAGACAGCTCATTATTCGCGCGCGAAGACTACGTCGAAGAAGCGTGGCGCATCGTGGAACCGGTGTTGAAAAAGAACACGCCGATTTATCAGTATTCGCCCAATACCTGGGGCCCGGACGAAGTCGAGCGCGTCACCCCACCGGGAGGCTGGCAAAACCCGATTGTGGGACATGAGGCGCCATCTGTTGCCGGCCAAGCTGCCTGAGGCACCGGCAATTCGGAAGCGGAGAATTCGCGATGAAGGTTGAAGTGTTCGCTGATGATGTGTCCACTGCGCAAGCGGCCGCGAAGGCCAGTGCTGCAGAGGCCCGCTCCGCAGTCACGGCGCGGGGGCGCTTCGTGATGGCTGTCAGCGGCGGTCGTACTCCCTGGATCATGCTGCGCGCCCTGGCAGATGAAGAGCTCCCGTGGCCGCGCATTCACGTTGTGCAAGTGGACGAACGCGTTGCGCCACTGGGGCACGCGGATAGAAATCTCACCCATCTTCGAGAGAGTCTGCTCAATCACTCGGCGATTCCACCGGAACAGATCCATGCCATGCCCGTGGAATCGTCTAATTTAGACGCCGCAGCCAGGGAATACGCCTCGCTCCTCGGTGAGATCGCTGGCTCACCGCCGACGCTAGACCTGATTCATCTGGGTCTTGGGCCGGACGGACACACCGCGTCCCTGGTGCCCGAAGATCGGGTCCTTAAGATCACTGACGCGGATGTGGGTGTGACCGGCATCTACCAGGGAAGGCGCCGAATGACACTGACATATCCCGTCATCAATCGAGCCCGACGGATTTTGTGGCTGGCGACGGGAAGTGAGAAAGCTGGCGCGCTGCTTCGCCTGCGCGAGGGCAGTCTGTTGATTCCTGCGGGGAGAATTTGTCGCCTTCGGGCTGTGATTTTCGCGGATCGCGCGGCGACCGGAGGTGTGGCAGCCGAAATGTTTTCCACCAACGCGTTTATTAGAGAAACAAGCGCTTGAGGAGTACTGCCAGAAGTAGCCCATTTTTCACCAGACGCAGCCCTATTAATCAAGGATGAAAACGATGGTAGCTGGCCGCAATGAGTGATAACAAATTGGACAGGGCGAACAGAAAAGGTAAGGATTCGGTCGGAACCGCGTAACAAAAAGGCACATTGAACAATTCAATCCAAGTGGTGCTTGCCGATGTGGACGATCTAGGGCGCACCCAGCCCGCGGCGGCTGCGCACACCAAGCGCCCGACCTGGGAGCAAACCGAAGGCAGCCCGTTGCCGCTTGGCGTGACCTGGATGGAAGAGGAGCAAGCTTTCAACTTCGCCATTCATGCGGAACATGCGGAAAGCGTCACACTATTGCTTTACGCGGCCACCGATTTGGTCAACCCGCGCCTAACGTACCGCTTCGATTTTCTGCGTAACAAGTCAGGACGGATTTGGCATTGCCGGATACCACTCACCGAAATTGGTGAGTCTTGTTATTACGGATACTCGGTGTCGGGGCAAGCTGTTTCCTACGTTCATAGCTTCGACCCACAGAAGGTTCTGCTCGACCCGTATGCGAAATGTGTGTTCTTCCCGCCCGATTTCGATCGCGAATTAGCAATGAGAGAAGGACCCAATGCAGGTCGGGCGCCTCTCGGCGTGCTGAGTGCCCACAGGTCGGAATTTGATTGGACGGGAGACCGAGCGCCGCATCACGAGTCGGATGCAATCATTTACGAACTGCACGTGAAGGGCTTCACGAAGAACCCCAACTCAGGCGTAGATCCATCTCGGGCCGGGACATATGCAGGCTTGGTCGAGAAGATCCCCTATCTGAAAGAGCTCGGGATCACTGTGGTCGAACTGATGCCGATTTTCCAGCGCGATCCACAGGAGGGTGACTACTGGGGCTATATGCCTCTGAACTTCTTCGCGCCCCACGCCCAATACGCGAATACCCGCGACGATGATGAGCAGCACCTGGAATTCAGAAATATGGTGAAGGCGTTTCATCAGGCGGGCATCGGCATAGTGCTTGATGTTGTTTATAACCACACCTGTGAAGGAGATCACAGAGGCCCCATCTACAGCTATAAGGGCATCGACAGCGCTGGCTATTACATGATGTCAGGCGATCCGGCGAACCCGTACGCGAATTACTCCGGCACCGGCAATACCTTGGATTTCGGGGAGCCTCACGTGCGCAAGATGGTGATGGACAGTTTGCGTTACTGGAAACAGGAGATGCACATCGACGGATTCCGCTTTGATCTGGCATCGGTGTTCAGCCGAAACACCGATGGATCTCTCAACTGGGGAGACGCTCCCATCTTCAGTGAAATTGCCGCTGATCCGGAGCTAGGTCGGCTGCGCTTGATCGCGGAGCCGTGGGATACAGGTGCTTATCAACTCGGCCGCGGATTCCCCGGTATAACCTGGCTGCAGTGGAACGGACGATTCCGCGACGACGTCCGCCGTTTTGTCAAAGGCGATCCCGGAATGGTTCCTGACCTGATGCGGCGTGTCTATGGCAGCGATGATTTTTTCCCCGACAGCCGCGCCGACGCGTATCACGCCTACCAGAGCGTGAACTACGTGACTTCCCACGATGGCTTCACCCTGTACGATCTCGTTTCTTATAACCAGAAGCGCAACTGGGCGAATGGTCACAACAACCAGGATGGCATGGACGACAACTACAGCTGGAACTGTGGTCATGAAGGCGACGAGGCCGCACCCAATGAAGTGCTGGCGTTGCGCCGCAGGCAGGTGAAAAATTTCTGCTGCTTGCTCATGCTTTCGAACGGAACTCCAATGTTCCGAGCCGGGGACGAATTCCTGAACACACAGTTCGGCAACAACAATCCGTACAACCAGGACAACACAACGGGATGGCTGGACTGGAGCCAGCTTCGGGCGAATCAGGACATTTTTCGTTTCTTCAAGAGCATGATTGCGTTTCGGAAAAGCCATTCTGCGCTGAGCCGCAGCCGGTTCTGGCGCGAGGACGTCGACTGGTACGGAACGGGCGAGAGAGTCGACCTTTCCTATGACTCTCACAGTGTGGCGTTCTGCCTGCACGGAGCTTCTCAAAACGATGATGACATCTACGTGATGATCAACGCCTACTGGGAGGAGTTGGAGTTCCACATTCAAGAGGGTACGGCGCAAGAGTGGGTGAGAGTCGTGGACACTGCGTTAGCGAGCCCTGACGATTTCGCGGAGCCCGGAGAGTCTCTTGGCGTGGCGAGCTATCTGGTAGCGCCGAGATCAGTAGTGGTTCTACTTCGGCGCAGAAATTAGTGACATAAACAAAGAAGGAATGGGTGCTTAGGCTTATGAGTGGGAAATCCAAGGTCGTTATTATTGGAGGCGGATTCGGAGGCCTCAGTGCGGCACAGGCGCTGAAGTCAGCGCCAGTTGATGTAACCCTGATCGATCGCCGCAACTATCATCTGTTTCAACCTCTGCTCTATCAAGTTGCCACCGGTTCGCTTTCACCGGGCGAGATTGCAGCGCCGTTGCGCGGCGTGTTGAGCCGTCAGAAAAACACTCGGGTGTTGCTGGGCGACGTACTGGACATTGACCCGGTCTCGAAGCAGGTGGTGCTCGCCGACGGAGCAACTTTCGATTACGACTCTTTGATTGTCGCAGCCGGCTCGCAAACCTCTTACTACGGCCACGACGTGTGGTCGCGGTGGGCCCCTGGCCTGAAGAGCATCGAGGAAGCAACCACCCTTCGGCACAAAATTCTCTACGCATTTGAAGTCGCAGAACGGCTCTCAGATCCTGCTCAGCGGCGCGCCTGGCTCACGTTTGTGATTGTCGGCGCAGGGCCCACGGGAGTCGAGCTGGCAGGAGCGATCGGAGAGATCGCGCGGCAGACGCTCAAGCACGACTTTCGTTCGATATGTCCCGAAGACGCGCAAATCATCCTGCTCGATGGAGGCCCACGGCTGCTCCCGTCATTCCCCGAGGACTTGGCACAAAAGGCTGAGCGGTCTCTTGCCAAGCTCGGTGTGCAAACCAAGATGGGCGCCATGGTGCATGATGTTGACCGGGACGGAGTCGGCCTTCAGGTCAATGGAACCGCAGAGCGCCTGTCAACAAAAACTGTGATCTGGGCTGGCGGCGTCACCGTTGCTCCCCTGGCGAGGACGTTGGCGAAACGTACTGGGGCGGAGACCGACCGCGGCGGAAGGATCAAAGTTGGACCCGACCTCACCATCGCTAATTTTCCCGACATCTATGTGGTCGGAGATCTGGCACTCTCCCTGGACGCAAGCGGAAAGCCGTTGACGGGGGTGGCGCAGGTTGCGATGCAGCAAGGGGCTTATGCCGCGAAAGCAATCGTGCGGAAAACGAGCGGTCAGCCAAAGCAAAAACCCTTCGCGTATTTCGATAAAGGAAACCTGGCGGTGATTGGACGCGCTGCCGCGGTGGCCAATATTTTCGGCGTGCATGTTTCTGGGCTGACGGCGTGGTTGGTTTGGGCGCTTATCCACCTGACGTACATTGTCCAGTTTCAAAGCCGGATCCTGGTTTTCATTCAGTGGGCAATCCAGGACCTGACGTTCAGTCGTGGAGCGCGACTTATCACTGGCATGGCTCCCACCGATTTCAACTTCAATCGAGAAATGGCGGGTGGGGACCGTGCGGTCGAGCCTAAGGTCGAGCCCGGAAGTGGGACGAAGACCGATTCCGTCGCTGTGCCGGCCCGGTAATCCAGAGAGTTTGCCGGGCAGGTGCCGTCGTGGGCGAATCTCAATTCTCAGCCGTGCTTGATGATAAATGCGGTTTTATCGTCAGTGAGGTCTTGCTCGCCGATCTGGCGAAAGTATTCATCCTGCGTTAGTGCGTAGTCCAGGATCGCATTGCAGATCTCCCTTGCCGGGCGGTCTTTATGGTCACGAACTATGCGTTCGATCCTTAGGCGAGCTTCTATATCACTGCCGTCATACACGCCGTCGGAATACAGAAAAATGATGTCTCCCGGACTCATCAATGTGATCTCCGCTATATTCGAAGCGTTGATTTGCCTTTGCCGGAGCGCCATCGAAAAATACTTGTTTCGGTCAGGATGGTCCTCGGGAATTTCCAATCCGAGGGCAGGGAATTGCACGAGGTAATCGGTATTCATCGGCACAAAGCACCCGAACTCCGCAGAAAAGACCAATGGTGGAGGACCGCCGAAATTCACAAAACGGAATTGCCCTTCGGGACGTATTTCACCGTAGAGCATGGTTGCAATTTCACGCGACTCGTCGTGCGCATCGCGGCCCAGAGCATTGCGCGCAGTGACGGATTGCGCCAGACGGAGATTAATGTCCTCGAATAGCTTAGGGGTCGTCCTCCCGTAGCGGTCGAGTTCGCCGAGGATAAAAGCATGAAAGGTGTCGTGTACAGTCGAGGCTATCTTCGCCGAGATTATCCCATGCCCCTGAGCATCCACCAGGAGGACGCCTGCGGAGGTGTAGAGTTCGCGCAAATTCTCTGCGACCATGAGCTGTTCTGAGCTCTTCGCCCTTCTGTACTCGTCCTCTTGCAAGCCGTTCGGGGGCGGATTCGATGCAAGCCAATGCACAAACTGATCAACTGAGTTTCGCGGAACCTGGCCTTCGGAGACCGGTTCCAGATATTCTTTGGACAACCGTAAAGCGCGGGCGATACGTGCGTCGATGTTATAGCGTTGCTGAAAATTGATGTATTCGAAGAGATCGCCACCCACGCTTCCAGCGGGAATGGAATTCCCGTACATGTCGGTCCGGGCGAGGTGTGGGATGGCGCCCTCGACCGGCATCAGCCGCTTGCGGAGATACTCGTCAATTCCGGGTTCTGTCTGAATTGCCATAGGGCCTTCTCTACTCCGCTGCACGCCAGGGAGGAGCATTAGCAAGTTTGAATTATACGCAGGCCAGTAAAGGCTCTGAGGCGGGATGACAATTTCGAAGCAGTATTCATTAGTGGCAGTCTTCGGCTAGTGTCCGGCCTCGGATTGACAGTCATATCGTGCGGACACAGCTAACCGTTCTTGGCGGGGCAGCCCTGCAACAGCATTTCGAACGCATCCGGCTCCAGAAGCTCAAGAGACTCCACGACAACATCAGCGGGCAGGTGGGCACCGTTGTGGCTCACCCCGATGCTTCTCATACCAGCACTGCGTGCTCCCTGTAC
>Ga0209802_1000572_pt1 | contig 28438 bp, 31 predicted proteins | sample GraSoiAngelo_129_FD_185886 | JGI IMG/M metagenome (GOLD analysis project Ga0209802, IMG submission 185886) | Grasslands soil microbial communities from the Angelo Coastal Reserve, California, USA - 14_0927_12_40cm (SPAdes) (version 2) | ecosystem: Environmental > Terrestrial > Soil > Grasslands ... | reverse complement strand
TGTTCGAGCGCGTCTACCACGAGGCGGGCGCCGGCACGCCGATGTGGCTCTCCTACGACCAGATCGTGTCCCTGATCCGCGGGGCGGGGAAGGAGCCCGTCGAGCGCGACTCGCTGTATCAGCCGGTGCGGACGTTCCAGGACTGGGTGCCCAGAGGCGCCGTCGCCCGGCCGCAGGGTCCCGCCGGCCCGACCTTCCATCTGGAGCGACGCCGGGCAGCGGCGGCGCGGAAGGGCGCACTGCCCGTGCTCTCGACCGTGGATACGGCCGAATGAGACTCGGCCGGATCGGCTACATCAACTGCTACCCGGTCTACGGCGCGATCGACCGGGGCGTGGTGCCGGTCCCAGCTGAGCTCGTCACCGGCACGCCGGCGGAGTTGAACGACCTGCTGGTGGCCGGGGAGCTGGACGTGAGCGTCATCAGCGCGGTCGAGTTCGCCCGCCACTCGGACGCGCTGCGGCTGCTCCCGGGGATCGGCATCACGAGCGACGGGCCCGTGAAGAGCGTGGCGCTGTTCAGTCGGCGGCCGGTGGGGCAGCTCGAAGGTCGCACGGTGCTCCTCACGGCGTCGTCCCGCACGGCGGTGGCATTGCTCGAGCTCTTGTGCCGGGAGGTGTGGGCCGTGCGGCCGCACTTCGCGCAGGCGCGCGCCGAAGCCCCCGACCTCGCTGCGCTGGCCAAGTTGCCCCACGAGGCGGTGCTCGTGATCGGCGACGCGGCGCTGCTGCTCGCCGCGCGCCGCGTTTACCCGCACCAGATCGACCTGGGGGAAGCGTGGCAGCGCTGGACGGGGCTGCCGTTCGTGTTCGCCGTGTGGGCCGCGCGGCGCGCGGTAGATCACGCCGCGATGGACCGCGTCCACCAGGCCCTGCTGCGCTCGCGCGACTGGGGACTCGGGCACCTCGCCGAGCTCGCGACGGCCGCGCATCAGGCCACCGGCGTGCCCAGCCGCGAGTGCCGCGCCTACTTCGCGGGGCTCGACTACGCGTTCACCGACCGGCACCTCGCCGGCCTCGGGACGTTCTTCCGTAAGCTCGCCGCGCACGGCCTCGCCCCCGCGGCATCGCTGCGCTACCTCGAGGTGGCCTGACCATGGTGGACCGCTCCGGGCCCGAGTTCCAGTCGTACCTCGAGCTGTACGAGCGCGCCCCGCTGCTCGAGCTGGGCACGCTCGCGGACCAAGCGCGGTGGCGGCTGCACCCCGAGAACGCCGTCACGTACATCATCGACCGGAACGTCAACTACACGAACGTCTGCGTCGCCGACTGCAAGTTCTGCGCGTTCTACCGGCGGCCCAAGCACGCCGAGGGCTACGTACTGTCGTTCGAGGAGATCGGCCGCAAGATCGAGGAGCTCAAGGCGCTCGGCGGGGTGCAGATCCTGATGCAGGGTGGGCACAATCCCTACATCCCGTTCGAGTGGTACCTCGATCTGATGCGGTACATCAAGCGACATCACCCGATCCACATCCACGGCTTCTCACCCTCGGAGGTGGATTTCTTCGCGGGCCGCTTCGGGATGACCATCGAAGAGGTGATCAAGCAGCTCGTGGCGGCGGGGCTCGACTCCATCCCGGGTGGCGGCGGGGAGATCCTCGTCCAGGACGTCCGTGACCGCGTGGCGCGCAAGAAGGCGGGCGCCGATCGCTGGCTCGAGGTGATGGAGGTCGCCCACAGCCTGGGCTTGAAGACATCGGTCACCATGATGTACGGGCTGGGCGAGACGCTCGCCGACCGGATCGAGCATCTGTTCCGCGTGCGCGCCGTGCAGGCCCGGACCGGGGGCTTCACCGCCTTCATCTGCTGGCCGCTGCAGCCCGAGCACACCGAGCTGGAGCATCTCGGCAAGACCGACGCCGTCACGTATCTCCGGACCCAGGCGATCGCCCGCATCGTGCTCGACAACGTGCCCAATGTCCAGGCGTCGTGGGTCACGATGGGACCGAAGATCGGCCAGGTCGCACTCCGGTTCGGTGCCAACGACTTCGGCTCCCTGATGATGGAGGAGAACGTCGTGTCGGCGGCGGGTACGACGTGGCGCATGACGCTCCCCGAGATGCAGCGCCTCATCGCCGACGCCGGGTACGCGCCGCGCCGGCGCCGCCAGGACTACTCGGTCATCGACGAGGCGGCCTGACGTGGCCGACGTGCTGATCCTCGTCGGCTCGGACAACGACAAGCCAAGAATCGAGCCCGCCTTCGACGTCTTGAGCCAGGCAGGCGTGAGCTACGAGTTCCATGTCTCCTCGGCGCACCGCCAGCCGGACGTGACGGCAGAGCTCGTGAAGAACGCCCGCAAGAAGGGCTTCCGGGTCGTCATCGCGGGAGCCGGCTTGTCGGCTGCCCTGCCGGGCTTCGCCGCCTCGCTCACCGACCTCCCCGTGATCGGCGTCCCGTTCGCGGTGGGACCGCTCAACGGCCTCGACGCGCTGCTCGCGACCGCCCAAGTGCCGAGCGGTGTGCCGGTGGCATGCGTCGGGATCGACAACGCCAAGAACGCCGCACACCTCGCCGTCCGCATCGTCAAGGCGTGAAATGCGTGTCGGCATCGGGTACGACTCGCACCGATTTGCCGACGGACGCAAGCTGATCCTCGGAGGCGTGGAGATCCCCTCCCCACAGGGGCTCGCGGGTCACTCCGACGCCGACGTGGTGACGCATGCGCTCATCGACGCCCTCCTGGGTGCCGCAGCCCTCGGGGACATCGGGGGCATGTTCCCCGACACGGACCCCCGCTGGAAGAACTACGGCTCGCTCAATCTGCTCGACGAAGCGTATCGCGCGGTGCGCGCGCGCGGGCTCGCGCTGGTGCAGTGCGACCTCACCGTGATCGCCGAGCGGCCCCGGGTCGCGCCGCACGTGGCCGAGATGCGCCGTAAGCTCGCCACGGTGCTCCTCGTCGATGCCGCCGTCGTGTCGGTCAAGGGGAAGACGAACGAGGGAATGGGTTGGATCGGACGCGGAGAGGGGATCGCCGCGATCGCCGTCGCGCTGCTCGCGTGACGGACGTTGTCCGGTGGCTCGAGTCGCTTCCGCCCGGCCCCCTCTACGGCCTGATCACCGCGCTCGCGGCGCTCGAGAACATTGTCCCGCCGGTCCCCGCCGACACGGCGGTGGCGCTCGGAGCGTTCCTCGCCGGGCGGGGCGTGATGAACGCCTGGGCGGTGTTCCTGCTCACGTGGCTCGCGAACGTCGCGTCGGCGGTTGCGGTGTACGGGCTGGGGCGACGCTACGGCCGCGGCTTCTTTCGGGGGCGGATCGGCCGCAAGCTGCTTTCCGAGGCCGTGCTCGCACACATCACGGCGCAGTATCGCCGCCATGGCAGCTACGGAATCTTCCTCTCGCGGCTCTTGCCGGTGTGGCGCGCGGTCGTGCCGCCGTTCGCTGGCGTCGCGGGCGTCCCGCCAGTGCGGGCTCTGGCACCGCTCGTGCTCGCATCGGGGCTGTGGTACGGCGCGCTCACGTTCCTCGTGGCGACCGCCGGCGCGAACCTCGAGACGGTCCTCGCGGGCCTCGCCCGCGTCAACCGGGGGCTTGGCGTGGTGGCCCTCGGGGTCCTCATATTTCTAGCGGTCTGGATCGTGCGGCGGCTGAAGCGCTAAGGGAGGTCGGGGGGGGGACGCCATGGCACAGCACACGAACGACACGTCCGGCATCCGCTTCCCGCCGCCGCTCATCTACGTGGCGCTGTTCGGCGTGGGGTACGCGGTGCATCGCGTCGCGCCGCTCCGCCTCTGGCCGGTGCCGGGCACGGCTCCACGGGTGATCGCCTGGTGCCTCGTGGCAGCGTGGGTCCTGCTCACCGGGGTCGCGGTGTTCTTGTTTCGCCGCGCGGGCACGACTCCGAATCCCACCAAGCCGACCACCGCGTTGGTACTCCGCGGACCCTACCGCTTCACCCGCAACCCGATGTACCTGGGCTTCGCGGCGCTCTACCTCGGCGTGACGCTGCTCGTGAACTCGCTCTGGCCGCTGCTGTTGTTTCCCGCGGTCGTCGGGCTGGTGCAGGGGCGCGTGATCGCCCGTGAAGAGGCATACCTGGAGGCAAAGTTCGGGAACGAGTATCGGGCCTATAAGATGCGGGTGCGACGATGGTTGTAGGACAGTTCCATGGTCCCCGGGCTGAGAGCCCGGGCTCGGCCCCTGGTGCGTCCTTAAGGACGCACAGTCGCGCCGAGCGCGCCCTCTCAGGGCGCGACAAGTCACGATGATGGCCTCCACCCCAGCCAGCGATCTGGACCGCGCGTTCCTCGTCGAGCAGTTCCGCGACTACCTCGCGCTCGAGGCGGGGAACAGCGGCAACACGGTCGAGAACTACGCGCGCGACATCCGGCGGCTCGTGACCCGCGCGGTCGCGAACGGCGCCCGCGGCCCGGACGAGATCACGGCCGCCCAGCTCCGGGAGTTCATCTACGACCTGAAAGACGTCGGCCTGTCCCCCGCGACCATTCGCCGGCAGATCTCGGCGCTGCGCACGTACTACCGATTCCTGGTCGGCGAGGGGCGCGTCACACGTGACCCGACCGAGCGGATCGAGTCACCGCGCCAGTGGCGGCGCCTCCCGAGCGTGCTCACGGTGGCCGAGGTGGAGCGGCTGCTAGCGGCCCCGAACGCCGAGCCGCTCGCGAGCCGCGACCGCGCGCTGCTCGAGCTGGCGTACGCCACGGGGGCGCGCGTCTCGGAGCTCGTCGCGCTCCGGGTCCAGGACATCCTGTACGAGGACGGCCTGGCCCGCGTCTTCGGCAAGGGCTCGAAGCAGCGTCTCGTCCCTGCCGGCCGACGCGCGCTTGGTGCGGTGGCCCTGTACGCGCGCGAGATCCGCCCGCGCTTCGACAAAGGGAAGGGCCGAGGCATCCTGTTTCTCAATGCCCGGGGCACCCCGCTGTCCCGCGTCGGGGCGTGGACCATCATCAAGCGCGCGGCGCGGCAGGCGGGCCTGACGAAGCGCGTCACGCCGCACACGCTGCGTCACACCTTCGCCACCCACCTACTCGAAGGCGGGGCGGACCTGCGCGCCGTGCAGGAGATGCTCGGGCACGCGGACCTGGCGACGACGCAGCTGTACACGCACGTGGACCGGGACTACCTGCGGACCGTGCACAAGAGCTATCATCCGCGAGCGTGACCGATGTCACGAGCCTTCGTGAAGGAAGATGCCGGGAATCAGGGCGCTCCCCGGCGCAGCTACGGTCTTCCCCCCCGCAGCGACCCCGACTTCGACGCGGCCGCCGCCGCCGCGCTGCTCGAGGCCGCGCGCGCCGGCGAGACCGCGAGCGCGGAGCAGGCGACGGGCTACTACTGGGGCGAGCCCCGGCTGCGGCCACACGTCGAGCGGATGCTCGCGCGGGCGCGCGCCGAGCGCGACGCGCGACTCGAAGAACTCGCCCGGCGATTCCTGAGTTGAGCGGGGTCCCAGCCAGGCATGCCCGAGCTGCCTGACATCGAGCTGTACCTCCACGCGCTCCGGCCGCGCGTCGTCGGACAGGTCCTGGAGCGTGTGCGCATCACGAGCCCTTTGCTGCTCCGCACCACGGCCCCGCCCGTCGCCGAGCTCACCGGCCGCAGCGTGCGGCACGTCCAGCGCCTGGGGAAGCGGATCGTGTTCGCGTTCGACGACCAGTATTTCGTGGTACTCCACCTGATGATCGCCGGACGCCTGCACTGGAAGGCCGCCTCGCACCGCGCGCCCATTCCCCGGCGCCACGGCCTCGCCGCGTTCGACTTTCCAGGGGGCACCCTCCTCCTCACGGAGGCGGGAACGAAGCGACGCGCCTCGCTCCACGTGGTCCGCGGCACGGCCGCCCTCGCCACCCACGACCGCGGCGGACTCGACGTGCTGAGCGCCGGCGCCGAGCAGTTCCACGCGGCGCTCGCCCGCGAGTCCCACACCTTGAAGCGCGCGCTCACCGATCCGCGCCTGTTCGATGGCATCGGGAATGCCTACTCGGACGAGATCCTCCATGCGGCCCGGCTGTCCCCGCTGCGGCTCACGTCCCAGCTCGGAGACGACGAGATCGAGCGCCTGTGGCGTGCGACGCGGCAGACGCTGGCCCACTGGATCGGGCGGCTGCAGGCCGACGCCGGGGATGGATTCCCGGAAAAGGTTACGGCGTTCCGCGCCGGCATGGCCGTCCACGGGCGCTTCCGGCAACCGTGTCCCGTGTGCGGGTCACCGGTGCAGCGAATCCGGTACGCGGCCAACGAGGTGAATTACTGCGCCACGTGCCAGACCGAGGGGCGCCTGCTCGCCGACCGCTCCCTCTCCCGGCTGCTGAAGCAAGACTGGCCACGCTCGCTCGAGGAGTGGGAAGAACGCGCCGCCCCGGCACCCACCGAGCCATGACCCTGCAGACCCCCATTCCCGACATCGCGCGGGTAGTCCAGCTGGCCGTCGCGCCGGTGTTCCTCCTGTCCGGCGTCGGTGTCACCCTCACCGTGCTCACGAACCGGCTGAGCCGCATCGTCGACCGGGCTCGGTCGCTCGAAGGCCGGCTCGCCGCGGCCTCGCGTGACGAGCAGGCGGGTCTGAGCCGCGAGCTGGCGATGCTGTCGCGCCGCGCCCAATTGATCAATCGTGCCCTCAGCCTCAGCACGACATGCGCGCTGCTCGTGTGCTTGGTCATCGTCACGCTGTTCGTCGGCGCCTTCCTCAAGCTCGACCTGTCGGGCCTGATCGCACTGCTGTTCGTGGTCGCCATGTTGGCGTTCATCGGAGCCCTCGTCAGCTTCTTGCAGGAGATCTTTCTCGCGACCGCCAACCTGCGCATCGGATCGCACTGATGCTCTTCGTCCTCGACAACTACGACTCGTTCACCTACAACCTCGTCCAGTACCTCGGCGAGCTGGGGGCCGAGCCCGTGGTGTACCGCAACGACGCGCTCACGGTGGCGCAGGTGCTCGCCCTCAAGCCCACGGCGGCGGTGCTTTCCCCCGGCCCGTGCACGCCAGGCGAGGCCGGCATTCTCGTGCCGCTGGTCAAGGCCCTGGCGGGCAGCGTGCCGGTGCTGGGTGTGTGCCTCGGTCATCAGGCGATCGGCGAGGCGTTCGGGGGCCGCGTCGTACGCGCCGATCGGTTGATGCACGGCAAGGCATGCCAGGTGCTTCACGAGCAGGACGAGCTGTTCGCGGGGATTCCGAGTCCCGTCACCGGCATGCGCTACCACTCGCTCGTGGTGGCGCCCGCGTCGCTGCCCCAGGACCTTGTGATCACGGCGTGGAGCGCCGATCGACCCCGCGACGCCGAGATCATGGCCATGAAGCACCGTCGCTACCCCATATACGGCGTGCAATTCCACCCGGAATCGATCGGAACCGAGCACGGTAAGCGCTTGCTGGAGAACTTCTTGAGGGTGGCACGCGCTGTGGCCTAGACTCCGCGGCACGACTCTTGTATGTTCCCCTGTGCCTGTCCTCGGCGTGATCCCGGCGCGGCTGGGCTCCAGCCGCCTCCCTCGCAAGCCACTCCTGCCTCTGGCAGGTGAACCTCTCATCCTCTGGGTCGTCCGGCGTGTCACGGAGGCCGGTGTGTGCGATCGGCTCGTCGTGGCGACGGACGCGGGCGAGATCGCCGCCGTGGTCGAGCGAGCGGGCTACGAAGCCGTGCTCACCTCCCCGGCGCATCAGTCGGGCACCGAGCGGGTTGCGGAAGTCGTTGCCAACAAAACGTTTAGGATGTTCGAGGTCGTGGTGAACGTGCAGGGCGACGAGCCTCTCGTCGCGCTCGACGCGCTGCGCGGCGCGGTCGCGCGCGTGCAGGGCGGGGACCCGATCGGGACCGCGGCAGGCTCGCTCGATCCCGCGCTCGCGGGCGATCCCAACCGCGTCAAGGTCGTCGTGGACGCGCACGGGCATGCGGTGTACTTCTCGCGCGCCGCGATCCCGTTCGACCGCGACGGTGGCGGCGACGTGGTCTACCACCAGCACGTCGGCGTGTACGCCTACACCCGCGAGGCACTGGAGCACTGGGTCCGGCTCCCCAGCGTTCCCGCCGAGCGCTGGGAGCGGCTCGAGCAGCTGCGGCCGCTGCTGCACGGCATCCCGATCGGCGTGGCGCTGTGCGCGGCGCCGGCGGCCCCCGGGGTAGACACGGCGGACGATCTCCAGGACGCGGAAACCCGCTTGACCAGGCGATTGAAGGAGGTGAGTCCGTGAGCTCGACGAAGTACATCTTCGTGACCGGAGGCGTGGTGAGCTCGCTCGGCAAGGGCATCGCGGCCGCCTCGCTCGGCCGCCTGCTCGTGGAACGCGGCCTCCGGGTGACGATCCAGAAGTTCGACCCCTACATCAACGTCGATCCCGGCACGATGTCGCCGTTCCAGCACGGCGAGGTGTACGTGACCGACGACGGGGCGGAGACCGACCTCGACCTCGGCCACTACGAGCGGTTCATCGACCGCTCGCTGTCGCAGGTGAACAACGTGACGACGGGGCGGATCTACCTCTCGGTCATCACGAAGGAGCGACGCGGCGAGTACCTCGGCTCGACGGTGCAGGTGATCCCGCATATCACGGACGAAATCAAGGCCGCGATCCGGCGGCTCGCCCCCGACCACGACGTCGTCATCACGGAGATCGGCGGCACGGTGGGCGACATCGAGTCGCTGCCGTTCCTCGAAGCGATCCGCCAGTTCCGTCAGGACGTGGGCCGCGACAACACGCTGTTCATCCACCTCACCCTCGTCCCCTTCATCGCCGCCACGGCCGAACTGAAGACCAAGCCCACCCAGCATTCCGTGCGGGAGCTGATGCAGATCGGGATCCAGCCCGACATTCTGGTGTGCCGTACCGAGCGCCCGCTATCGGAGGATCTGAAGCGCAAGATCGCCCAGTTCTGCAACGTGGACTTCGGCTGCGTGGTCGAGAGCCAGGACGTGAAGTCGATCTACGAGATCCCGCTGAAGCTGCACGAGCAGGGCCTCGACAAAGAGGTGTGCCACCGGCTCCACCTCGAGACCAAGGAGCCCGATCTCCGCGGCTGGGCGGCGATGGTCGAGAAGATCCTCCGGCCGCCGGAGCGCGTGCGCATCGCCGTAGTGGGCAAGTACACGGAGCTCGCGGACAGCTACAAGAGCATTCACGAAGCCCTCGTGCACGGCGGGATCGCGAACGACTGCGGTGTGCAGATCGACTGGATCGGGTCCGACCGCTTCACCGACCAGGAGACCGCGGGTGAGCTGCTCGGCCCGTATGACGGCCTGCTGGTGCCGGGCGGGTTCGGCGTGCGCGGCGTCGAGGGAATGCTCGAGGCCATCCGCTGGGCGCGCGAGCACAAGCTGCCGTTCTTCGGGATCTGCCTGGGGCTGCAGACGGCGATCATCGAGTTCACGCGCGACGTCGCGAAGCTTCCCGACACGAACTCGAGCGAGTTCGCCCCCGAGTGCGAGAACCCGGTGATCGCCCTGATGCACTCCCAGGAAGGCATCCAGGAGATGGGCGGCACCATGCGCCTCGGCGCCTATCCCTGCAAGCTGCGTCCCGGCTCGCGCGTCGCCCAGGTGTACAGCGCCCTGGAGGTGAGCGAGCGGCACCGCCACCGCTACGAGGTGTCGAACGCGTACCGCGACCTGCTGGCGGAATATGGGATGCGCTGCTCCGGCCTCTCGCCCGACGGCTCGCTGGTCGAGATGATCGAGCTGCCGGATCACCCCTGGTTCATCGGCTGCCAGTTCCATCCCGAGCTCAAGTCGCGTCCCACACGCCCCCACCCGCTGTTCGCGGGGTTCGTCGGGGCGGCACGCCACCTGCGGCGCGCCAGGGGGGCCGTGCCCGCCGAGGCGGAGCGACCGTCCGAGCTCGCCGGCCTCCACGACTGACATGGTCCGCCACTTCGGGACTGCCCCGTTCCTCATTGCGGGACCGTGCGTCGTCGAGTCCGACGACCTGAACGTCCAGGTCGGCGAGGCGCTGGCCGACCTCGGGACGAAGCTCGGGATGCATGTCGTCTACAAGGCATCCTACGACAAGGCGAACCGGTCCCGCCTGAAAGGCGCCCGCGGCCCCGGACTCGAAGCCGGCCTGCGCGCGCTCGAGCGGGTGCGGGCCGCGACGGGCCTGCCGATCCTGACGGACGTGCACGAGCCGGGACACGTCCCGGCGGCGGCACACGTCGCCGACGTGCTCCAGATCCCGGCGTTCCTGTGCCGGCAAACCGATCTGCTGATCGCCGTCGGCCGCGCCGGGCGCGCCGTGAACGTGAAGAAGGGCCAGTGGATGTCGCCCGAGGGAATGGCCGGGGCCGTCGAGAAGGTCCGCGCGGGCGGTGCCCCCGAAATCGCCGTCACCGAGCGCGGGACGTTCTTCGGCTACGGCGATCTGGTGGTCGACATGCGCAGCTTCACCCGGCTGCGCGCCGCGTGCCACGGGCCCGTGGTGTACGACGCGACCCACTCGGTGCAGCAGCCAGGGCAGGGGGCGGACGGCGCGAGCGGCGGCCTGCGGGAGTTCATCGCGCCGCTGCTCTACGCCGCCGCCGCCGCGGGAGCCGACGGCTTCTTCCTCGAGACGCACCCCGACCCCGAGCGCGCGCCCTCCGACGGGCCGAACATGGTGCCGCTCGATCAGCTGTACGGCATGGTGAGCGTGGCGCTCGAAATCTGGCAGCGGGCGCGGGAGGCGGTGCGTGCGTAGCGCATTGGGCAGCGGGGCACTCGTCCCGCGGGGCGGGGAATCAGCCGTGATCGACGCCGCTCTCGCCCGCCGCTTGAAGCTCGTCGGCTTCGACGTCGACGGCGTCCTCACCGACAACGGGATCTATGTCGGCATGGTGGGCGATCACCCGGTGGAGCTCAAGCGGTTCCACATCCAGGACGGGCTCGGCATCCGGATGCTGCGGGCGGCGGAGCTCGTGGTGGTGTGGGTGAGCGCACGACGCTCCGATGCCACGGAGCTGCGGGCGCGCGAGCTCAAGGTGGACGAGGTCGTGCAGGACAACAAGAAGCTGCCCGCCTTCACAGGCCTGCTCGAGCGCCGCGGCGTGGCTTGGGAGGAGGCCGCCTTCGTGGGCGACGATCTCGCTGATCTACCGCTGCTCACGCGCGTGGGGGTCCCCATCGCGGTCGCGAACGCGGTGCCGGAGGCGAAGGCCGCGGCTCGGGTCGTCACGACCCTGGCCGGCGGCCAAGGCGCGGTGCGGGAAGTGGCCGAGCTGATCCTCAAGGCCCGCGGTGAATGGCAGAGCCTGATCACGAAGTATTTTCAGGAGCGTGGCGATGTCCCCTACGGAGCGCCCCGACCTCGTTGAGCGCGGCCGCCGGGTCCTCGCCCTGGAAGCGGAGGCGATCCGGCGGGTCGCCGCGCGGCTCGGCCCCGCGTTCGTGGCGGCCGTGCGCCTCCTCGCGGAGGCGCGGGGCCGGCTGATCGTCTCCGGGGTCGGGAAGTCCGGCCTCATCGCCCGCAAGATCGCTGCGACGCTCACTTCCACTGGCACTCCGGCGTCGTTCCTCCACCCGGTCGACTCGTTGCACGGCGACCTCGGGATCGTGGGCCGACGGGACGTGGCGATCCTGGTCTCGAACAGTGGAGCATCGGACGAGTTGTTCGGCCTAGTCAACCAGCTCAAGCGGCTCGGCGTCCCCCTCATCGCGATCACGGGAGATCTCGAGTCGCCGCTCGCCCGTCAGTCCGACGTGGCGCTCGATGCGAGCGTCACGGAGGAAGCCTGCGCGGAGACGCTCGCGCCCACCAGCAGCACGACTGCGGCGCTCGCGCTGGGCGATGCCTTGGCCGTGACGCTGCTCGAGGTGAAGGGCTTCCAGCGAGAGGACTTCGCCGCACTGCATCCCGGCGGCGCGCTGGGCCGGAACCTGTTGCTCCGCGTCGCCGACGTCATGGTGACGCGCGAGCTGCCAACCCTCGCCCCCGACCACCCGATGCGCGAGTGTGTAGTGCTGCTCGCCGAGAAGCGTGGCACAGTGGCCGTCGTGGACCGCGCGGGAGGACTCGTGGGCGTCGTCACGGCCGGGGACCTGACCCGCTTGATGGAGAAGACGGACCGCTTTCTCGACATCCCGGTGGGCGACGTGATGACCGAGACGCCGAAGAGCACGACGCCGGACGAGCTCGCCGGGGCGGCCGTGGCGCTGATGGAGAAGCACGGCATCATGGCGCTGCCCGTGCTCGATGGGGGTCGGAAGGTAGTGGGCATGGTGCATCTGCACGACCTGATGAAGGCAGGCGCGGCGTGAACGACACGACGGCTCCTCGACGTCTCCTCGTGACGCTTCTCCTCGACGCCGTTCTGATTTCCGCTTGCGAGACCGGCATCAAGCCGACCGCCACCATCGCCGCCACGGATTCCGCCGACCAGGTCCTCATCAACATGTCGCACTACGTGACCGACGGCGGCATCCAGCGCGCCCACGTGCGCGCCGACACGGCGTATTTCTTCTCCCCCATGCAGACCGCGGAGTTGCGCAACGTCCACATCACCTTCTACGACACGCAGGGGGCCGAGACGTCCACGCTCACCTCGCGCGAGGGCACGTATCGCTGGCGCTCGGGCGACATGGAGGCGCGGATCAATGTGGTCGTGGTGCGCAAGGACGGCGCCACGCTCCGCACCGAGGTGCTGCGCTACAATCAGGCGAAGAACCAAGTGTCGTCAGACCGGCCCTTCGTCTTCGACGAGCCCGGTCGTCACATCGAGGGCGAGGGGTTCACCTCGGACCCGGACTTCAAGGTCGTGACGGCAATCCGCCCCAAAGGTACGGGCGGTAAGTTCACCCTGCCGAATCAATGATGGCCGCCATGCTCGTCGCCGCCCTCGCCCAGCAACCCACCCCCGCCGATACCGCGGCCGGCCGGCCGTGCACCCTGCAGGTGGATTCCGTCGGCGGCAACTACCGCGAGGTCGCCATCGGCGCGCGCGAGAAGAACTACTACGCCGGCGGTGGCGTGCTGGCCCACTGCCAGGGCACGGGCAGCACGCTGTCCGCCGACAGCGTCGCGTACTTTCAGGGCGTCGGCCGCTTCGACATGGTCGGCCTAGCCCATCAGGTCCATATCCGCGACACCGCGCTGACGCTCGACGCGCGATTCGCCGCGTACTATCTGCGCCAGGAGCGCCTCGACGCGCACAACCGGGTCGTGGCGGTGAACCGTAACACCGGCTCCGTGCTGCGGGGGCCCAACCTCACCTACTACCGCGCGGTGAAAGGCGTGCGGGACACGCTGGAGATGTACGCCACCGGCCGCCCGACCATCGAGTACCGCGACAAACCCGACTCGGGTGAGCCGTACATCATCATCGCCGACCGGGTGCGCTTCAAGGGCAACGACCGGATGTGGGGGGCCGGGCAGGTGACGATCGATCGCAGCGATTTCGCCGCGAGCGGCGATTCGATGCAGCTCGACCAGGCGGCGGGATTCGGCGTGCTCGTCGGGAAGCCGCGCGTCGCGGGGAAGGGGACGCGGAGCTACACGCTCACCGGCACGCGCATCGAGCTGGGCCTGCAGGGCCGCGAGGTCCGCCGGGTGAAGGCCCTGGGCAACGGGGTGGCCACGGGGTCCGACTGGCGCCTGACCGCCGATACCATCCACTTGCACATCGACCACAAGAAGCTACAGCAGGCGTTCGCCTGGGGCCCGCGCGACTCGACGCACGCCCGGGCCGTTTCCACGCTGCAAACGATCCGCGCCGATTCGCTCGCGCTCGACCTGCCCGACGAGGTGCTGACGGAGGCCCGCGGCTTCGGCCACGCGTTCTCCACGTCCAAGAAGGACTCGACGGCCGCCGCCCCGGTAGACTGGATCGCGGGGGACTCCCTCACCGCGCGCTGGGCGCAGCAAGCCGACCCGGACGGGGCGGGACAGCCGAGGAGCAAGCTGCACCGCCTTATCTCGCGCGGCGCCGCGCGGTCCCTCACGCATCATTACAACCAGCGCGATTCACTGCCGTCGCTCAACTACTCGCGCGGCGCCCTGATCGACATCCTGCTCAAGGCCGATCGGGTCGACAGCGTGTTCGTCACGGGGTCCGCCAACGGCGTGCAGCTCGAGCCCAAGCCGCCGGCGGACACCACCAAGAAGAAGCCACCGACCCGATGATCGCCGATCTGCTCGCCGCCCGCGACTCCTCGCTCCCGCTCGCCGCCGCGGCGCTCGCCCGCGTGGCCGACGAGCACGGCCGCACCGCCTTCGGGGACCTCGCGATCGCCTACCGCGAGGAGTTCCTCAAGTTGCGCGCCCACTCCCGCGGGGCGAGCCTGCCGGAGCTGAGCGGGCTATCGGTGGAGGAGTTCCGCACCAGTCTCCGGACGTCCATGCTGCCGCGACTCGCGCTCATGAAGATCGTCGCCTATCCGGTCGGGATCCCGCACGACGACACGCCGATCGCGTTCACGTCGGAGGTGTGGACCGAGCTGGGCGGCAACCGCGCGGGCGCCGCGGATCGGCTGCTCGACGCCGCCGAGCGCGCGCTCGCCCGGGCCGAGGCGGTGAGTGGCGAGCACGCAGCGGTGAGCGGCGGCAGCCTGCTCGAGGGGCACGGGCTCGTGAAGATCTACAAGGGTCGCCGCGTGGTGAACGACGTGAGCGTGCGGCTCGAGCAGGGCGAGATCGTGGGCCTGCTCGGCCCCAACGGCGCGGGCAAGACGACGACCTTCTACATGATCACCGGCCTCATCCGCCCCGACGGCGGCCGCATCGTACTCGACGGCCGCGACACCACGGACCAGCCGATGTACCGTCGCGCGCAGATGGGGATCGGCTACCTGGCGCAAGAGCCGTCCGTGTTCCGCAAGCTGACCGTCGAGGAGAACGTGCGGGCCATCCTCGAGACGCTCCGGCTCAGCGACGCGGAGCAGGCGGAGCGGCTGGAGCGGCTGCTCGACGAGCTCGCCATCAAGCACCTGCGGCGCCAGAAGGGCTATCAGCTGTCGGGGGGCGAGCGCCGCCGGCTCGAGATCACGCGCGCCCTGGTGACCGAGCCCAAGTTCATGCTGCTCGACGAGCCCTTCGCCGGCGTGGACCCGATCGCGGTGCACGATATCCAGACGATCGTGGCGGGGCTGCGCCATCGCGGCATCGGCGTGCTGATCACCGACCACAACGTGGAACAGACACTCGACATCGTGGATCGCGCCTACATCATGTTCGAGGGCAAGGTTCAGGTTTCGGGCACCGTGCGCGAGCTGGTATTCGACGACCGGGTGGCGAACCTCTACCTCGGACCCACCCTCACCGCGCGCCTGCGCGCGCGTCTCACCGCCGCCGCGTGAAGACCGGACTGCAGCAGCACGCCGCCCTCTCGCAGCAGCTGCGGATCAATCCGCGCCTGTACCAGGCGATGGATCTCCTATACATGCCCCTGCTGGAGCTGCAGCAGCACCTCAAGCAGGAGCTGCTCGGCAACCCGTTCCTCGAGCTGGTGGAGCCCGAAGAAGAGACGGAGGTCCCGCTCTCGGAGGACGGCAAAGAAGTCGAGAAGGAGAAGGCGGGCGACGACGAGCCGAACTGGGAGGACATTCTCCTCGACGACGGTACCGACCAGGGCGTGCCACCACGCGACATGAGCGAGGCCCGCGAGTATGTGGAGCCGGTTCCGGTCGAGACCAAAGACTTGAGCGACTACCTGCGCGAGCAGGTCCAGCTACTCGATCTCACACCGCGCCAGCGGCTCCTCGCCGAAGAGTTCATCGGCAACATCGCCGAGGATGGCTACCTCGGCGCGACCCTGGACGAGATCGTCCGGGGGGCGAACCAGCTGCTCGAAGAGCATGCCGTCGAGCTTGAGCAGGAGGCGTCCCCGCAGCTCTACACCCTCGCCGACGCCGAAGAGATGCTGCGGATCGTCCAGAAGCTCGATCCCCCCGGCGTAGGGGCGCGCGACCTGCGCGAATGCCTGCTGCTCCAGCTCGAGGCGCGGGGGGAGACCGGGGCGCTCGCCTACCGCCTGGTGCGGGAGGCCTTCGAGGATCTCAAGGCGCACCGCTGGAGCGACCTCGGCAAGCGGTTCGGGCTGGACGCCGTCGAGGTGCAGAAGGTGGCCGACGAGCTCGCCAAGCTCGACCCCAAACCGGGGCTGCAACACTCCGCCGCGGGCGATCAGTACATCATGCCCGATCTGGTCGTCGAGAAGATCGACGGCGAGTACAAGGTGTTCCTGAACGACGGCGGCTTGCCGCGGCTCCGGATCTCGAAGACCTATCAGGAGATCGCCCGCGACAAGAAGAAGTTCCAGGGCGAGAACAAAGACTTCATCAACCAGCGCATGAACAGCGCGCACTGGATGATCCAGGCGATCGAGCAGCGCCGCCAGACGATGCTCAAAGTGATGAACTTCATCGTCGACCGGCAGCGGGAGTTCTTCGAGAAGGGCGTCGAGTACTTGAGGCCTCTCACCCTGCGTGAGGTGGCGGACGTGATCAACATGCACGAGAGCACCGTCAGCCGCGTGACCAACGAGAAGTACGTCCAGACGCCGCGCGGCCTGCTGCCGCTCAAGTTCTTCTTCTCGAGCGGGCTTTCCACCACGACCGGCGAGGACGCCAGCGCCCGCAGCATCAAGGCCCAGATCCAAAAGATGGTCGCGGACGAGGACCCGAAGAATCCCCTGACCGATCAGCAGATCGTCGAGCAGTTCGAGCAGAAAGGGGTGAAGATCGCCCGCCGCACCGTGGCCAAGTACCGCGACCAGCTGAGCATCCTGCCGGCCCGGATGCGCAAGCGCCTGTGAGCCTCGCGACGCCCGCCGCGGTGCCCGAGGTGAGCGTCCTCGTCCCCGCCAAGGACGAGGTGGAGAACCTGGCCGAGTTCGTGCGCCAGGCGCGGGACGCCCTGCTGCCGCTCCCCTACGCCGCCGAAGTGGTGGTGATCGACGATGGCAGCCGCGACGGCACGGCCGAGACGCTGCGAGAGCTCGCGGCAAAGCACGCGTTCGTGCGCGTGATCACCCACCGCAGCCAGCGCGGCATCGCCGACGCGCTCCGCTCGGGCGCTGACGCCGCGCGCGGCCGGATCCTCGTGTTCTACCCCGCCGACCTGCAGTACAGCCCGGCCGACATCCCCGGCCTCGTCGCACCGATCCTCGACGGGGACGCGGACATCGTGACCGGCACGAAGCGGGGTCATTACGACAAACGCTTCGTGTCCTGGGTCTACAACGCGCTGTGTCGCTGGTTGTTCGGCGTCCGCGTCACGGACTTGAACTCCGTGAAGGCGTACCGCCGGGAGGTCGTGGACGGCCTGCCGACGCGCCCCGATTGGCATCGCTTCATGGTCGTGATCGCGGCGGCGGAGGGCTTCCGGCTCCGGGAGCACCCTGTCTCGGTTCACCCCCGCAAGGCGGGGCGGTCGAAGTTCGGGATCGGCCGCATCCCCGTGGGTGTGCTCGATCTGGTGTCGGTGTGGTTCCAGCTCAAGTTCGGGCGCAAGCCGATGCTGTTCTTCGGCGTGACCGGGGCGGCGCTCATCTGCCTCGGCGGCGCCGTGGGCGCGTACGCCCTGATCGAGCGATACGCGTTCGGCCACGGCAACCGGGCGTTTCTCTACCTCGTCCTGCTGCTGGTGATCGCGGGGATCGCGCTGTTCGGCTTCGGGTTCGTCGGGGAGATGGTGGCGGAGATGCGAGAGGAGCTGCGGGAGCTGTTGCGCCGGCAGCAGAACCACCGGGAGCGCTGAGCGCGATGCCCTCGAAGATCGCTCCGTCGTCTCCCGAGCTGGCGGCGTTCTACAGCGCCCGCAGCGCCTGGCGCAGCGGCGGCGAGGAGCGGATGCGCCTGCGCAAAGCGAGCGCGCTCGCCCGCGTCCCGCCCGGAGCGGCCGTGCTCGACATCGGGTGCCGGGACGGCGGGCTGCGGGCGTTTCTCCCGCCGGGCGTGCGCTACCAGGGGCTCGACATCGCGCCCGAATTCGCGGCGCCCGATATCCTCATCCAGGACATCTCCGGCGGTCTCCCCTTCCCGGACGGGGCGTTCGACTACGTGTTCTGCATCGACGTGCTCGAGCACGTGCCGCATCCGTTCTTCACGCTGAGCGAAATCCACCGTGTGCTGGGCCGGCACGGCGTGCTCGTGCTCTCGGTGCCCAACCCCTACCACGTCAAAGAGATCATCTGGAACATCTTCCGGATCCCCGATCGGCAGGGCCACATGTACGGCTGGACCCGGCAAACGATGACCCGGCTCGGGGAGATGAACGGATTTCGGCTGGAGCGGTCCGGAGGGACCTACCTGCACCCCCCGATCCCGATGTTCGCGCTGCTGGCGCGCTCGATCGTCTATCGCTTCGTGAAGGCTTCGGACCCCCCCCCGTCGCGCGCCAGCCGGATGCCGTAGCGGCCGAGGAACAGGGCAAGCTCCTCGGTGAGCGGCGAGCCGCCGCGGCTCCGCGTCCGGCCGCCCAGATCGAGCCAGTGGACCCCCGCCGACCGATAACCAGCGAGCGCTTGGGCGGCGAGCGGCGGCTCGCTCAGCACGGTGTCGCCGGCGCCCGTTCGCGGCTCGTCCACGCCGTCGTCTCCGGGCTGTCGCCACAGCAGCCGCCACGCCCGGCCGCGGTAGGTGTAGGTGCGAAACGGTCCGCCGCTGCTCACCGTCACCCCGCCGTGCCGCAGCGAGCGCTCGAACTCCACCATGATCGTCTCCACCAGCTCGGTCTTCTGCCGCTCGCTCAGCGGCCGCGGGAAATCCGGCGCCGATCGGATGACCTTCGCCGGGGAGCCTACCGCGAGGCTGTAGGGCGGGATCGTTCCGTGCACGAGTGAGTCCGCCCCGATCACGGTGCCGTCGCCGATCGTCGTGCCGGGCATGACGAAGACGCGCCACGGCAGCCACACGCTCCGGCCCAGGGTCACGGGCTCGTAGTTCACGGGATAGCCGTCGAGCGCGCTCAGCCACGCACCATGCGTGAAGATGAGACAGTGCCCGCCGATGCCCGTGTCGTCCCCGATGACGACGGGCTTGGTCGGATTGATGAACGAGAGCTGCAGGATGATCGTCCGGCTCCCCAGCGCGAAGCGCGACTCGGGCAGCTGTGGGCCGCCCACGTACACCTGCTCGCGGATCTTCGCGTCCTCGCCGATCTCGATCGTCTCGCACGACACGTAGCTCATCGTGCCCACGCTCGAGTGCCGACCGATCCGGATCGAGCGCCCCTGAACGATCGCGAGGAAGCCGATCTCTACGTTGTCACCCAGTTCCACCACATCGCCGACCACGACGCCCCCGAAGCTGAAGCGCACGCCGCGGCCGATGCGATAGCCGAGAAACAGGCGATAGGCGAGGACCTTGAGAGGGCTCGGCAGCCAGCCGAAGGCGACGAGATGCCGCCAGGGGATGCGGTCCTTCGGCAATAACGGCTCGGCCATGGGCGCGCCACTCCGGGTCGGATTCACGTCGCCGGGTAAGATAAGCGCTGACCGCGCGCCGTGCCGTATATATTGCAGGCCGTGATCCGACTGCCCTCGGGCGAGACGCTGAGCGCCGCGGAGCGCTACGGCCTCGCGCTGCTCGTGGATCTGGCCCGTCTGCCGTCCGTAGAGGACGCGGACGCGGACGTGGTCCGTCTCGACATCGCCGCGCGGGACGAGGGAGGCGCCGATCCCGACCTGCCGACGTGCATCGCTCATGACTGGTACCTCGAACGGGGGGACGGCGCGGTGCGCGTCCTGCGGGCCGCGTTGCGCCAGATCACGGCGGTCGCGGGCGCGGCCGCCGAGCACCGGACCGCCGCGCGGGATCGCTACGGCCGCGTGCCGTCGCTGGAGAACGCCCTGGTGCGCCATGGGCTCGACACGGAGCCCGTCGTGTCACATGCCGCCGCGCGACTGCGCACCGCCGTGCTGGCGAGCGCCGGCCGGCGACGGGTCGTCCTCGCAACCCCGTGGCCCGAGGGAAAGCGCTGGGCCGCGGCACTCACCCACGATCTCGACGTCGTCGCGTACTGGCCGCTGTTCACGCTGCTGCGCCTGGCCGAGCTCGCGCGGAAGGGGCAGCTCGGTCGCTGCGGCCGAACACTGGGTGCGGCACTCACCGCTGTCGGCCGGGATCCCGTAGGGCAGGGGATCCGCACGGTGCTCGATACCGAGCGGCACTACGGCGTCGTCTCCACCTGGTTCGTCCTGTGCGGGACCCCGACGCTCGCGACCATGCGCGCGGGAGACCTGACGTATGTGCCGGAGTCTCCTCCGGCCGCGGCGATCGTCCGCAGTCTGATGGAGCACGGCTGCGAGATAGGCCTGCACGGCAGCTTCGCGACGGCGGAGCGTCCCGAGCTGTTCCGCGAGCAACGCGCTCGGCTCGAGCGGCTCGCCGGCCGTCCCGTGGCGGGCGTCCGGCAACACTTCCTGCGGATCCAGCCCGCCGTAACCCAACAGGCCATGCTCGCGGGGGGATTCCGCTACGACGCCACGGCCGGGTTCCCCGACCGGAACGGGTTCCGGCTCGGCGTGGCGGATGTGATCCCCGCCTGGGACCCGGGGGCCGAAAGGCCGATCGGGCTCGAGGAAGTGCCGCTGTGCTGGATGGACCGCGCGCTCTCCAAGTACCGCGGCGTCGAGGAGCCCGAGCGTTGGGTCGCGGAGGGCCTGGCGCTGGCGCGAGCCTGCCAGGAGGCGGAAGGACTCTGGGTCGGCGTGTGGCACCCCAATCTCACGGCACCCCTGGGGTTCCCCGGTGCGCCCACGGCGTTCGCCGAGCTGGTGCGGGGCGTCACCGGCGGCGCGCCGTTTCTCGGGACGCTCGCCGCCCTGGTCCGGTGGCGCGTCGCCCGCCGCAGCGTGCGCATTCGCCGCGTCGCGCCTGACGGGCGCGTCGAGGCGTACACCGCCCTGCCGACTCCCGCCCCACTGGCGCTCGAGGACGCCGCGGGCCGGACGCTCGAGCCGGTGCGGGCATGAAGGTGCTGTTCCTGGCGCACTCCTTTCCGCGCTACCTCACGGACCCAGTCGGCTCGTTCGTGCTGCGGCTCGCGGCCGCGCTGCGCGCTGCGGGGGTGGACGTGACGGTGCTCGCCCCCAGCGCACCCGGCCTGGCGCGCCGGGAGTCGTTCGAGGGAGTGCCCGTCGAGCGGTTTCGCTACGCGCCCCGCCGGCTCGAGACACTCGCCTACACCGCGACGATGCGGCCGCGTGTGCAGCATTCGTGGGCCGCGCGCGTCACGATGGCGGGCTTTCTCGTGGCCCAGCTCGTCGCGGCGCTGCGGCTGCGCCGCCGGTTCCGCTGGGACCTGGTCCACGCGCACTGGTGGATGCCGGGCGGCCTCGTCGGCACGCGGCTCGGCGCCCCCCTGGTGACGACGCTACATGGCTCCGACCTGCGGCTGGCGCAAGAGATCGCGATCGCCGCCCGGCTGTTCCGCTACGTGCTGCGGCGATCCGCTGTCGTCACCACGGTGTCGCGCTGGCTCGCCGAGGGGACGGCGGCACTCGTGCCCGAGGTCCGACCGGTCGTGGCGCCGATGCCGATCAAGGCGGATCTATTCCATCCGGGTGGCGCGCGCCCGCCCGCCCGGCTGCTGTTCGTCGGCAAGCTGAACGAGCAGAAGGGCATCGCCCATGTGTTGCGCGCGCTGGCCCGCATGCGTTGCCCCGCCACGCTCGACATCGTCGTGGGCGTGGGGAGCGTAGAGGAAGAGACGCGGGCGCTCGCGGCTGCGCTCGGGGTCGCTGAGCGGTTGCGGTGGCATCCCCTGTTGCCGCAAGCAGAGCTGGCGGAGCTGTACCGCAACGTCACCGCGCTCGTGATGCCCGCGGTGGACGAGGGGCTCGGACTGGTGGCGGTGGAGGCGTTGCTCTCCGAAACGCCCGTGGTCGCGTTCGCATCCGGTGGCTTGACCGACGTCGTGGTAGACGGCGAGACGGGGCTGCTGGTCGCGCCGGGGGACGACGACGCGCTCGCGGCCGCGCTCGATCGGCTGCTCACGCTACCCGACCGCGGAGCGGCCCTGGCGCAGGCGGGCCGGCGGCGCGCGCTCGCGCTGTTCGCGCCGGAGGCAGCGGCCCGCCGCTACACCGAGCTGTATCGGACCGCGCTTGGCCGCGCCGCTCGGTAGCGCGCCGCCCCCGCCGCCCCCGCCGCGCCGCAGCCTGCCCGGGCCCTGGGTCTGGGCGGTCCAGGTCGCCGTCGGCGCCGCCGTGGTGCTGCTCGTGGGGCGGGCGCTGCTGCGCAACTGGAGCGACTTCCGCTCGCTCCACGTGGCCATCGCGCTCCAGCCCGCATGGCTCGCGCTCTCGGTGCTCGCCGTCTTCGCGACCTACGCCATTCAGGTGGAGTCGTGGCGTCGGGTGCTGGCGGGCTGGGCGCAGCGGCTGCCCTACACCCGCGCGCTGCGCATCTGGATGCTCGTGAACCTGGGGCGGTACGTCCCCGGAAAGGTGTGGAGCGTCGCGGGCCTCATGGTGTTGGCACAGCGGGCCGGCGTCGATGCCTGGGCGGCCGCGGCGTCGGCGGTTGTGATCCAGGCGCTGGGCATCGGGACCGCCGTCGTCGTGGTGGCGGCGGCCACGCCGAGCGCCGCGTCGCCGCTGCGGCTCGCGGCCGCCGCAGCCGCCGCGGCGGCGACGATCGGGCTGCTCGCGTGGAATCGGCCGGCGCAGGCCCTCGCGCGCCGCGTGGGATCGGCGGCCCAGGTCCGGGCGTTACCCGTCGCCGCGGCGGTCCGGGGCGGGGGACTGACCTTGCTGAGCTGGGTGACTTACGGACTCGCGTTCTGGCTCCTGGCTCGCGGCCTCGGGCTTCCGCCGACACTGCCCCTCGCCACCGCGACGGGAGTCTTCGCGCTCGGCTACATTCTAGGCCTGCTGGCGCTGTTCGCGCCGGGGGGCATCGGAGTACGCGAGCTGGTGTTCATCGGCTTGCTGACGCCGGCGCTCGGCAGCGGCGGCGCCGTGGCGCTGAGCGTCGGCTCTCGCATGCTGTTGACCGTGACCGAGGCCGCCGGCCCTCTAGGCATGCTGCTCTTCACCGGAAGACAAAAGGAGAACGCGGGTGAACGACCGCAACCCTGACGTCGGCGCGGCCCCGCCGGCGACCTACGAGCCGGCGCGACCCACGCTCGCCGCCGCTGGTCTCCTCGCGTTGTGGATCGCGGTGCTGTCGTTCCCCATGCTCGGCGGGCGGTGGCTCGCGAGCCCATGGAGCGATCAGTACGCCGCAGGCTACGCGTATCGCGCGTGGGGCGCCGAGTGGTGGCACCGTCTGGGGCACGTGCCGCTGTGGAATCCGGAGCTGTTCGGCGGGCTGCCATTCGTCGCGGCCGGGCATGGGGACATCTTTTACCCAACGTCGTTCTTGCGGCTGCTGTTGCCCGTGGCCACCGTGGTGAACCTCGGGTTCGTGTTGCACTACCTGGTGCTCGCACTCGGCACCTACTGGCTGCTCCGCCGCCTGCACGTCTCGTGGACCGGCTCCGTCATCGGTGCGCTCGCCTACCAGCTCTCGGGTGTGATCGCGTCGTATCCGTCCCCGGGACACGACGGGAAGCTGTTCGCATCGACCGCGTTGCCGCTCGCGCTGCTCGGCCTCGTGCTCGCCCTGCGCGACAAGCGCTGGGAGGGGTACGCGCTCCTGAGCCTGTCCGTCGCCCTGGCGCTGCTCGGGCATGTGCAGATCGCCTATTACCTGCTCATCGCCGCGGGGCTGTTCGCGCTGTACCTCACGCTGGAAGAGGCGCCCGTGGAGTCGGCCGCCCGTCGCGTCGGCCGCCTCGCCCTCGCGCTCGGCGCCGTGCTGCTGGGGTTCGGCCTCGCGATGATCCAGGTGCTCCCCTTCCTCCACTACATCCCGTTCTCGCCCCGGGCGCAGGGCTATTACGGGTTCGCGGGAGCGACCTCGTACGCCATCCCGTGGAACCACGTCCCGGAATTCTTCCTCAAGGGGTTCGTGGGCGCGCGCGACACCTACTGGGGATCGAACCCCCTGAAGCTGCACTCCGAGTACCTCGGCCTCCCGATCGTCGCCCTCGCCCTGCTGGGCGCGGCCGCCCCCTCCCCCCGGCGGCGACGGCTGATCCTGTGGCTGGGCGGGATCGGACTGCTGTTTCTCCTCATCTGTCTTGGCTCGGGGACGCCGTTTTTCCAGCTCTGGTGGTCCGTGATGCCGCTCGTGAAGAAGACACGGGCGCCGGGGATGGCCTTCTTCGTCGTGGCGTTCGTATGTGCGGTGCTCGCGGCGCTCGGGGCCGAGCGCCTCGAGCGCAGGGAAGGGGCGAAGGCGCTGGTGCCGTGGGTCGTCGCCGCCGGTGCCATCGCATTGCTGGCGGTCACAGGAGTGTTCGGCTCGGTCGCGCTCGCCCTGGCCGGGGCCCGCGCCGCGGCGGCGCGCGCCACCGCATCGCAGATCGCGTGGGGCGCGGAAACGAGCGCCGTGGCGCTCGCGATCGCGGCGGCGGTGGCGCTGCTGGCGTTTCGGGGACGCATTACGGCGCGCCTGTTCTCCATTACGCTGGCCCTCGTGATCGGGGCCGACCTCTGGCTCAACGCCACGCACTTCTGGGTGTACTCTCCCGCTCCGGGTAAGGATCTGTTCCGGCCCGACGGGGTGACGGAGCGCGCCACGGCCACTGCGTTGCCGTACCGGGCCGTGGACCTGGGGGTGTATCCCGCCGGGGGCGTGTCGCTCATGGCGTTCGACATCCCCCAGTTGCTGGGCTACGCCGGCAACGAGCTCAGGTACTTCGATGAGTTGTGGGGGGGGAGAAACGAGTGGCGCAACCTGCCGCATCTCCAGTTGTGGGACCTGTTCGCGATCCGTTACGCCATCGTGCCCGCGGGGGCGCGGAACGCCGACAGCATCCCCGGGTTCCGGCGGCTGCTGGCGTCGGTGCCCACGTCGACGGGCGTGCGGGCGAATTTGTTCGAGCGGACCCAGCCGGGACCGTACGCGCGGGTCGTGGCCGGCGCGATTAAAGCCGACTCCGACGCGATCATTCCCACGCTGCTGGACCCGAGAATGGACTACTCTCGCCTCGTGCTGTTCACCAAGGACCAACCGATCGCGCCCGAGCCCATCAAGGCGATGCCTGCGCCCAGTGCGTCGCGTGCCACCGTCTCCGCGTGGCAGCCTGGCCGGATGACCGTGGGACTCGAGCCGGCTCCTCCCGCGCCGAGCTATCTGTTGATCGCGGAGAATTGGCACCCCGACTGGCAGGCCAGCGTGGATGGCCGGCCGGCCGCCACGCTGCGCGGCGACTTCAGTCTCATCACTGTCCCGGTGCCGGCCGGCGCCCGCACGGTCGAGCTCGTGTTCCGTTCGCAGGACTACGAGACGGGGAAGGCGATCTCGCTCGCCTCGCTCGCCCTACTCGTGGTCATCGCCGTGGCGCCTCTCGTGGCGAGACGCGTCCGGCATGCGTGAGCGCGCGCTCGTCATCATCCCCACCTACAACGAGGCGGGGAACATCCCCAGCATCGTGCCGCAGGTGCTGGCCCAGGATCCGCGGCTCGAGATCCTGGTCGTGGACGACAACTCGCCCGATGGCACCGGGCGGCTCGCTGGAGCGCTCGCGGCCCGGGAGCCCCGGATGCACGTGCTGCAGCGGGAGGGGAAGCTCGGGCTCGGCACCGCGTACCTCACCGGGTTCCGGTGGGCGCTCGACCGCGGCTACGACTACGTGTTCGAGATGGATGCCGACTTCTCCCACGATCCAGAGCACTTAAAGCAATTTCTCAAGGCGATCGAAGAGGCCGATCTCGTGCTCGGCTCGCGCTACCTGGGCGGCAGGGTGACCGTCGTCAACTGGCCGATGCCGCGCTTGTTGTTATCGTATTGTGCGAACGTGTATGCTCGGTGGGTGACGGGGCTCCACATCTGGGATCTAACGGGGGGGTTCAAGTGCTTTCGCAGGCGCGTCCTCGAGGCAATCGATCTGCCGCGGGTGCGCTCCAACGGATATGCGTTTCAGATTGAAATGAGCGTGAGGGCATGGCGCAAAGGATTCACGTTGAAGGAAATCCCGATCGTGTTCGTCGACCGGACCGAGGGGCAAAGCAAGATGAACAAGGCCATCGTGCGCGAGGCGGTATGGATGGTGCCGCGCCTCAGGCTGATGGCCTGGTTCGGCCGCATCTAGTCGGCACGCCGATCTACAAGATGACGGGGTCGGGGAACGACTTCGTCATGGTCGACGGCCGGCACGCGGCCCCCGCGGACTGGTCACCCGAAGACATTCGCGCAGTGTGCGCCCGGGGCACCGGCGTGGGCGCCGATGGCCTCGTGTTCGTAAGCCCCGGCTCGGCTCCAGATGCGGTCCGGATGATCTACTTCAACGCCGACGGCTCACACGCCGCCATGTGCGGCAATGCCGCGCTCTGCACCGCGTGGCTCGCCGCCCGGCTGGGACTCGCCAGTCAGGGGGCGCGCATCGTGCTGGAGACCGACGCTGGGACGTACGAGAGCCGCTGCGCGCCCGGCGCCGATCACGCCGAGCTGCACCTCGCCCCTGTGCGCGCGCCCGCCGCGCTGCCGGGATTGACCATCATGCCTGGAGAGAGAGTCGCGCTCGCCACAGTTGGGGTGCCTCACCTGGTCGTCTTGGTGCCGGACGTGGACGAGGTCGACGTCACCAGACGCGGTCGAGCGCTGCGCTCCGACCCGGCCCTTGGCCCTGCGGGCGCCAACGTGAACTTCATTTCGCCAGGTGCGAGTTCGTCTGAATGGCGCATGCGCACGTACGAGCGGGGCGTAGAGGCGGAGACCCTGGCCTGTGGGACCGGCGCCGTGGCGGCCGTGTGCGCGCTGTCGCAATGGGGTCTGGCAGAGCCTCCGGTGACCATCTTGACCCGCAGTGGCCGCCGGCTCGAGATCCGAGCCCGGAGGGCCCCTGAGGCAAGCTACGACGATATCTGGCTGGTAGGGGAGGCGCGCTTGGTGCTGCGGGGTGTGATTAACTGAGCGCCTTGTCCACATTTCCTCGGTGGTCAACTTAACATAACATCTATTATACGCAGTTCATCTCGGGGTCTTTCCAAGCGTGGCCCCCTTGGTCAGCTCCCCCAGTCGCACTTTGGCCTCCGCGGCCGCGCTGCTGGAATCGAGCTTCTGCGCGATGGTTTCGTAGGCCGCGATCGCTTTCGCCGTGTCCCCCGCCGCCAGCCACGCCCGGCCCGCGTCCGAGAGGAATTGAGCGCGCAAGAAGGGATACTGGGCCGCATCCGCTGCCTGCCCGTACGCGTCGGCGGCATCCCGCGGATGCGCCGCGTTCTCGTACGCGGCTCCAAGCAGCCCGTACGCCTGCGCGCGATAGTCGCGGCCGGCCTTGGGGGCGAAGGCCTTCAGCACCTCGACCGCCTGCTGGCTCTGGCCCTGGGCCAACCGCACCTGCGCCAGCAGGATGGTGCCCTCCTGCGCGGCATGCGTGCCGGCGTAGTTCTCCACTACTTGTGAGAGCACGCTCGCGGCGAGCTGGTAATTCCGGGATGCGAGCGCCAACCGTCCCTGCTCGAGCTGGCGTCCCGCGCTCCGCTCGGCGGTCCTCGTCGACAAAAGATTCCACACGAACAGCGCGGCGGCGATCGCCAGCAGCACCGCCACGTAGCCAGCCGCCTGTTTGTGGCCCTTGACCCACTGCGTCAGCCACCCGACCGCCGTCACTTCTGCCCCCGCGGGGCGCCCCGCGGCCGTCACCGATGTCGCCATTCCGCCAACGCCTTTCATGCTACGCAGTTGGTGTTACGTAGGTCGTTCGACGTAGTTCGCAGTACGTGCCCCTGGGGTGACTCGAACACCCGGCCAACGGTTTAGGAAACCGCTGCTCTATCCACCTGAGCTACAGGGGCTAAGCGTCGCAATGTATGGGGGTTACGCGTAATGTAGCAAGGCCTCGACCCGCTCCCCGGCGAGCCGCGCCCGCCCTTTCAGGAAATCGAGCTCGATGAGAAAAGTGAATCCCACGACCGCCGCGCCATGGGCCCGCACCAGCTTCGCCGCGGCTTGCGCCGTGCCCCCGGTCGCCAGCACGTCGTCCACCACCAGCACCCGGTCGCGCGCGCCCACCGCGTCGCTGTGCATCTCCAACGCGTCCGTCCCGTACTCGAGCGCGTACTCAACTCGACCCCGCTCCGAGGGCAGCTTTCCGGGCTTGCGGATCGGCGCGAGCCCGGCATCGAGGGCCAGCGCGATCGGGGCGCCGAGCAGGAAGCCGCGCGATTCGATCGAGACGACGCGCGTGACCTCCGCTCCGCGAAACGGTCCCGCCATCAGCTCCACCGCACGGCGGAACGCCCCTGCGTCGAGTAGCAGCGGCGTGATGTCTTTGAATAGGATCCCGGGCTTCGGAAAGTCAGGTACGTCTCGAATGCGCCGGTAGATGTCTTGCAGTGTGATCGTCGCGGTCAATGGCCGTCCCGGTAATCAGTTGATTTCGAAACGCTTCGGCAGCGCCGTATCATGTGGAACATCGTATTTTTCCACACGGGCGACTTGTGCCATCGCGGGACCCCGCCCGAGTGCGAGTTCGAGCTGCTGGAGCGCCTCGTCGGAGCCTTCAACGAGTACTTCGACCGA
>Ga0209802_1000570_pt1 | contig 28460 bp, 24 predicted proteins | sample GraSoiAngelo_129_FD_185886 | JGI IMG/M metagenome (GOLD analysis project Ga0209802, IMG submission 185886) | Grasslands soil microbial communities from the Angelo Coastal Reserve, California, USA - 14_0927_12_40cm (SPAdes) (version 2) | ecosystem: Environmental > Terrestrial > Soil > Grasslands ... | reverse complement strand
TCGGCTACACACCGCCGCAGGCACTGGCCGAAGCCGTCGCCGTGGGCTTGTCGCTGACCGTATACGAGATGGGCACCGTGCGGGCCCTGCGGGAGCGGCCGCTGCCTGCCCGGGCCCGCCTGCACCTCAAGGTCGACACCGGGATGCATCGCTTGGGTGCGACGGCGGATGACGCCCTGGCCCTGGCCCAGGCTATTCACGCCGCACCCAACCTGGAGCTGGAGGGCGTCTACACCCACTTCGCCTCGGCGGCGGACGATCCGGCCTTCACCCGAGAGCAATTGGCGCGGTTCCTGGCCGCGCGCGAACGGATTTGGCGCGACACTGGATTGCGCTTCCTGAGTCATGCGGCGAACTCGGCAGGCCTGCTCCGGGTGCGCGAGTCCCGGCTTGACCTGGTGCGAGCGGGATTGCTGATCTATGGGATCAGTCCAGACCCCGCCTGGGTGGGCGAGCCAGTGTTGCGGCCGGCGCTCAGCTGGCGAACGCTGGTGACCAACGTGCTCACAGTCCCGGCTGGAGAAACGGTCGGGTATGGGCGCACCTGGACCGCGTCGGGACCGCGGCGCGTTGCCACGCTGGCAGTCGGATACGCCGACGGAGTCCAGCGCCGGCAGTCCAACCGCGGCCACGTCCTGGTCCGGGGCAAGCGGGCCTTCATCGTGGGAACGGTCAGCATGGACCAGACGACCGTGGACGTGACCGAGATCCCCGGCGTCACGATTGGCGACGTGGCCACCCTGATCGGGCTCGATGGCGGCTCCGAATTGAGCGCATCCGCAGTGGCCGCCGCGGTGGACACCATCTCGTGGGAGGTGCTCTGCGCGATCTCAGCGCGGGTCCCTCGGCGGTATATCCCAGACTGTGGATCGATATAATCGAAGCAGCCCTAGGGGAGCCAAGAGCTGAGAAAGCGCGCAAGCGCTGACCCTAAGACAACCTGAACAGGGTAATGCCTGCGGAGGGAAGGAGGCGGTTCACACGACGCAAGACGCTCGACAGCGGCTCCAGCGTATGCGCCTGTACGTGATCACGGGCGATCAGGGGAGTGAGGTCGAGACGGCCCGCATCGTGGAGGCCGCGCTCGAGGGCGGCGCGAACGTCATCCAACTCCGGAAGAAGACCATGCCGAAGGGCGAGCAGTACGCCATGGCCCTCGCGCTGCGGCGGCTGACGCTGTTGCACGATGCCCTGTTTATCGTCAATGACCACGTCGACATCGCGATCGCCGCAGACGCTGACGGCGTGCACCTTGGCCAGGACGACCTACCTCCGTCCGTTGTGCGCCAGCTTCCAGGCTTCGACGGCCGGCTGATCGGACGGTCGACCCACAGCCTCGAGCAGGCGCGAACCGCCATTAAGGAGGGTGCTGACTATATTGCGGTGGGACCGGTGTATCTCACGCCGACCAAGGCCGGCCGGCCGGCGGTCGGCACGGGTCTTGTCTCGGAGGTCGCCGCCATCGCCGATCGCCCCTTCGTCGCGGTTGGCGGGATCGACCACGACAACGCGCCCGCCGTAGTGGAGGCCGGGGCGCGGGCGCTCGCGGTGGTGCGTGCGGTCTACGACGCGGCCGATCCGGCCGAGGCGGCCCGCCGGCTGCACGAACTGATCGTCACCCGGCTGGAGGTGGCTCGCCGATGAGTGACGTCACCGTCACCCTGAACGGGAAGCCGCGTACCATTCCGGAGGGCCTGACCCTGCTCGAGCTCCTGCAGCACCTGGATGTGCAACCGGGCCGGGTCGTCGTCGAACGGAACCGGCAGGTCCTTCGGGGCGACGACTTCGCCCAGGCCCGTGTCCAGGCGGGCGACGAGCTCGAGCTGGTCTATTTCGTCGGCGGTGGAGCAACCACGGATGATGCCTTTGTCGTCGGCGGGCGGACGCTGCGATCGCGCTTGATCCACGGCACCGGAAAATACGCCTCGAATGAGGTCCTGGCTCACTGCCTCGAGGCCGCCCAACCCGACATGATCACCGTCGCCATCCGTCGGTTGAATCTCGAAGGCGGCCGCTCCGAGCTGGAAGGGATCGATCTGCGCCGCTACACGCTCCTGCCCAACACCGCGGGGGCGACCACGGCCGAGGGCGCGGTCCGTCTTGCCCGCCTGGCGCGCGCAGCCGGCTTCTCCGACTTCATCAAAGTCGAAGTCGTCGGCGACGAGGACACGCTGCTGCCCGATCCGCAGGCGACACTGGAGGCCACCCGGCAACTGGTCAAGGAAGGCTTCATCGTGATGGCGTACACCAGCGATGACGTGGTGCAGGCGATCCGCCTCTACGAATCCGGGGCGGCCGCCGTCATGCCGGGCGCGGCGCCCATCGGCACCACGCTGGGGCTGCAAAACCTGTTGAACCTGGAGCTGATCGTCCAAAAGGTCAAGGTCCCGGTCATCGTCGACGCGGGGCTGGGCGTTCCGTCCGAGGCGGCTCGCTGCCTGGAGCTGGGCGCCGCCGCGGTGCTCGTGAACACCGCCATCGCCCGGGCGGAGAACCCGCCGGAGATGGCCCGGGCGTTTGCCGAGGCCGTGGTGGCGGGCCGCCGGGCGTTCCGCGCCGGCCGGGCCCACATCGGACTGAAAGCCGTGTCCAGCAGCCCGGTGGAAGGGGTTCCCGTTTAGCAACAAGCTCCGCGACGTCGGGGAGCGGGGCCTGCTGCGCCGCCTCCGCCCATACCTGAGTCCGCCTAGCGCAGATCTGATCATCGCTGCGCCCGATGACGATGCCGCCGTCTGGCGGTCGCGGCGGGGGCTGACGGTCTCGACGGTGGACACGCTGGTGGAAGGGATCGACTTCCGCACCTCATGGCGCGGATTTGACTTCGCCGCATTGGGGCGGCGGCTCATGACCATCAATTTGAGCGACCTGGCCGCCATGGGCGCCGAACCCCGCCACGCCCTGATCTCGCTCTGCCTGCGGCGAAACCTCCCCGTTTCCAGCGTGACGGCGCTCTATCGGGGCATCCGGGCCCAGGCCAGGCGCTATGGCTTCACGGTGGCGGGTGGAGACCTCAGCGAGATCGACGGTCCGCTCGTCCTGTCGGCGACCCTGTTCGGGGAGATCCGCCATGGCCGGCCCATGAGCCGAGGCGGGGCCCGCCCCGGCTGGCACCTGGCGGTGACGGGAACGGTGGGCAAGGCCGCCGCGGGCCTCGAACTCCTCGAAGCCCGCCGGCTGCCCAGGACCGCGTCCGAGCGGCGGCTGATCCGCGCGTTGCTCGATCCCGTCCCCCGCCTGCGCGCCGGCCAAATTCTCCGGGAGTCCGGGATCCGCGTCGCCGGTGACATCAGCGACGGGGTGACCACCGAGGTTGCGCGGATCGCCGAGGCGTCAAACGTGGGCGCGGTCATCATCGAAGCGGGACTGCCGATCGACCGCGGAATGAGGGCGCGCCATGGCAATCGCAAGTCCTGGCAGCTAGCGCTGGGCGGGTCCGAGGACTTCGAGCTGATTTGCGCGGCCCCCTCGAGCAGAATGACGGCAGCCGCGTCCACGCTGTTTTCGGAAACCGGTCTCCGGCTTTGGAGGGTCGGACTCATCACCGAAAAGCGGGAGGTACTCCGGTTGGATGACCGTGGCCGGTACTTCCGGGTTCGGCGGATTGGGTATGAACATTTCCGTTGAGACCCACTCTCCGGCGGAGACGCAGGACCTTGGTCGGTGCCTGGCTCGGGTCCTGCACCCCGGTGATGTCATCGGGCTGGAAGGTGACCTTGGAACCGGGAAGACGGTCTTGGTGCAGGGCCTGGCGGCCGGTCTGGGCGTGACGGCTCGGGTGCACAGTCCGACCTTCGTGCTCCACCATCGCTATCCGGGTCCCGTGCCGCTCGAACACTACGACCTGTACCGGCTGGGCGAGCCGGACTGGCACGACGCCGGCCTGGACGAACCCGCCCCCGGGTCCATCACCGTGATCGAGTGGGCGGAGCGTGGGGCGCCCCTCCGCGACTGGACCACCATACGGATTCAGCTCCAGTCCGTCAGTGAGCACGTGCGGAGGCTGACCTGCCTGAAGGGCGCCGAGCGCGTGGAGGAGTGTTTCAGGTCAGATGCCGATCCTGGTCATTGACACCTCGGGGAGCCGCCAGGCGGTGGTGCTCCTTGACGGAAACGGCGTGATCGCCGGAGACGAATGGACCCGCAAACGCGATGACATGCCGTTGCTGACGCGGGTCGAGGCGCTGATGGCCCGGGCCGGCTGGTCGGCCGGGGAGCTCTCGGCGGTGGCGGCTGCCCGCGGTCCGGGGTCGTTCACGGGCATCCGGCTGGGGTTGGGGCTGGCCCTGGGGATCGCGGCGGGCCGGGGGGTGGCACTCTTCCTGCTCGAGAGCCTGCGGGTGCTGGCGGCCCAAGCCCCGCGTAACGGCTCGCCTGCCGGGGCCCTCCGTGACGCTGGGCGCGGCGAAGTCTACGCCTGGCGTCCCACGGTGGCCCCGGCGCGGATCGCCACCACCAGCCTGCCAGGGTGGATCCGGGCCGACGACCGGCTGGTGGTGGACCCGCCGGGGGCGCTGGCCGAGTGGTCAGCGGGCCAGGCAGCCTGGGAGGTCGCGAGCGCACGGCGCCGCTCACTGCTCGAGGCGTTGGCCGACGAAGCGAATCGAGTCACGAGTCATGAAAAACCTGTGCGATATCATGAGGTGGAGGCGATGTACGTCCAGCCGGCAGCGGCTGAGGAACGCCGTTCTAGATGATGCAGCTCAAATCGCGCACGCTCGTCGGCCCGATGCGGGAGGAGGACATCCCGCAGGTGCAGCTGATCGAGAAGGAGATCTTCCCGACGCCGTGGCCGAAGAACGCCTACTACCGTGAGCTCAATCACAACCGGTCGGCCTTTTACATCGTTCTGCGTCGCGATGACCAGATCGTTGGCTACGCGGGGCTGTGGAAGATGAGCGACGAGGCGCACATCACGACCGTCGGGGTGCGCGTCGGCGAGCAGGGCAAGGGGTACGGCCATGCGTTGATGGCGGCGCTGATCCAGCGCGCCTATCAGCTCGGCTCCCGCTGGTTGACGCTCGAAGTGCGCCCGTCCAACGACGTGGCCGTGCGGCTGTATGAGAAATTCGGGTTCAAGGTCATCGGCCGCCGGCGCGGCTATTACACCGACAACAACGAGGACGCCATCGTGATGTGGTCGGACTCCATTCACACCACCGCCTTCAAGCGGCGCTTCAAGGAGATTCTCGACTCCATCGAGATCGAAGGGCTCGATAGCACCCCCGCCTAGTGGGCTGCACCGGCCGATTTCCTGGCATCCGCCGGCCCACGTCCGCCGAGCTCCTCGCAGGCGCTGGCGACCAGCGCCTCTGCAGTCGCTGATGCCGGCGTCATGGGGCCCGGCGACTCGTCGTCACGCACCAATGGGTGCGTTCCTCCTCCCGCCACCCCTCCCTTGGCCTCGCCGCCCTGGGCCGCCGGGCTGCTAAGGAAACGACCGATGCAGCCCACTCGACTTCTGGCGATCGAGACGTCCTGCGATGAGACCGCCGCGGCGGTGGTGGCCACCGGTCCGCGGGTTCTTGCCAACATCATCCGATCGCAGGACGCGATTCACGCCCCGTACGGCGGAGTGGTCCCCGAGCTGGCGGCCCGCAGCCACCTGCAGACCCTGGTGCCGACGGTGGAGCGTGCCCTGGCGGAGGCGGGAGACGGCGGCTGGTCGGCCATCGACGCGGTAGCGGTCACCCGCGGCCCGGGGCTGGTCGGGGCGCTGCTGGTAGGCATCCAGGTGGCGCAGGGCCTGGCCTGGGCCCGGGGACTGCCGGTCATTGGCATCAGCCACCTGGCTGCCCATCTGTACGCCGGCCAGATCGCCGAACCGTCGCTCCGGCCCCCAGCGCTGGCCCTGATCGTGTCCGGGGGCCACAGCGACCTGGTCCGCTGGAACGAGGACGGCAGCATCGCGGTCATCGGCCGCACCATCGACGACGCGGCGGGCGAGGCCTTTGACAAAGGCGCCCGCATCCTGGGCCTGTCCTTCCCGGGTGGCCCGGCCATCGACCAGCTGGCGGCGAGTGGCGACCCGCGGGCGTTTCGCTTCCCCCGCCCGCGCGCCCCGGGCCTCGATTTCAGCTTTAGCGGGGTCAAGACTGCGTTGCTCTACGAAGTCCGCAAGCACGACGAGCTCGCGGACGGCGAGCGGGCCAACCTGGCCGCCAGCTACCAGGAGGCGATCGTGGACGCGCTGCTGCAGCGGGTGGAGGCCGCGCATGCGGCCGACCCCACCCCGGTGATCATCCTGGGCGGCGGGGTGGCGCGCAACCGGCGGCTGCGCCAGGCCGCCGAGGAGCGGCTGGGAAGTCGCGCCCGGCTGGTCATTCCGGCCCCGGAGCTGTGCACCGACAACGCCGCCATGATCGGCGCGGCGGCGCTGGTCGAGTGGGCGCGACGAGGCCCGGACCAGGCGCCTTTCGACGCCGACCCGGGCCTCGGCTTCGCCTAGTCCACGGCTTCGATCGCGCGGGCCAGCACCTTCTGGCCCATCTTCGATGGGTGGATGTCGCAGCCGCCGGTTGGCAGCTGGATCAGCAGCCCCGCCAGGCAGCTGTCTCCGCCCGCCTCGGCCGCCTCTGCCTTGAACGCGCCAAATCCGTCCGCGACGCGTCCCCCAAACGCCGTCGTCACGTTCATAACGACGGAGTTGATCGCCCCGATAGCCGCGGCTGCATTCGCGTCGTTGTAGTTGGTCAGGTAGTAGGTCAGGGCCACCAGATGGCCCGTAAAGCCGGCGGCTCGGAGCGACCCGTAGATGGTGGCCAGGTTGCTGCCGAGTCTGGACAGCAGGGCCGGGAAACCGGCGGCGAAGCAGCTGCTGGACCCTGCGCAGGTCCGGAGCAGGATGAACAGATCGTTAGCCCCAATGTCGATAGTCAGCAGCTCCGTGTCCGGGTGGGCACGGATGTACGCGACCGCGAAGGCCAGCTGGGTCCCGGTATAGCTCACGTGCAGTGGGGCGACTGACCTGAAGGCTGCACACCCATTGTCCGGAGGGCCGGCGATGAGGCTGCCGCTGGTCTCTCCGGAGCACGAGGCGTTCACCTCGTGTTTGCTGAGGACTTCGGGATAGCCTACGTAGGCATCCGTGTCGGTCGGATTGAGGACGAGCGGGCTGAACCCGAAGGCGACAGAGTCACCGAGTGCCAGGTAGCCGCCCTCATCATTGGCCGAGGCCGGCACCATCCCTGCCAGCAGGGCAAGCGGCAGGAGCACGAGGAGCAGGCGAACGACTGTCTTCATGGATCCCTCCTCAAAGAACGGCCAGGAATGCTGGCCCGAGCCGAGCGTACTCCGGCCGGCGAAACCTGACAAGGCCGGTGCCGCTTGTCAGCCGCCCCGGCTTCGGCTATGATTAGCACTCAGGCCATCAGAGTGCTAACCGCCACCGTCAAGGAGGGTTCGAACATGCGTTTACGTCCACTGGGTGATCGCGTCGTGATCAAGCCGGTCGAGCGCGAGGAGCGCACTAAGAGCGGGATCGTCCTGCCCGACACGGCCAAGGAAAAGCCGCAGGAAGGCATGATCGAGGCCGTCGGCAACGGCCGCTTCATCGAGGCCACCGGCAAGCGCGAGCCGCTCGATGTCAAGGTCGGCGACCGGGTCGTCTACGCCAAGTACGCCGGCAGCGAGGTCAAGCTCGATGAGACCGAGTACCTGATCCTGTCCGAGAAGGACATCCTGGCCGTCGTCCAAGGCAACGGCTCGAAGAGCTAAGCGGCGACGCCGAACAGCTAGAAAGCCGGCCTACGGGCCGGCTTTTGGTTTTGGAATGCGGGGCAGGGCGAGCATCGCCTCGCGCAGGGCGGCGTACTGGTTCGACTCGTTCCAATCGAAGATCGGATTGCTCCAGCGGATGCGGCCCAAGTAGTCGATCAGGAACAGCGATCGCCGAGCGGCGCCGCGTTCCTCGTTCAGAACGCCGTAGCGCCGGCTGACGGACTTGTCCCAATCCGCGAGCAGCGGGAAGGGCAGGTCGCCCAGCGCCTTGGCGTAGGCCTTGTGGGCCCAGATGTGGTCCACGCTGATCCCCAGGATCTGGACGTCGGCCTTCTCGAACTGCGTGTGATCTTCTCGCAAGGAGGAGAACTCCTTGGTTCAGGTCGGGCTGAAGTCGAAGACGTAGAAGGCCAGCAGGACGTGCTTGCTCCCGCGAAATGCGGAGAGGGTGACGGGCTCACCCTCGGGGGTGCCCGGCAGGGTGAAGTCGGGGGCCAGATCGCCAACGGCTGGCATCTTCTGAACGGAAGTCTGCATCGGCCTATTGTAGGATCGCGATGCTCTTTCGCGATCGGATCGATGCCGGCCAGCGGCTGGCCGCGCGCCTCACGGCCTACCGCGGGGCGGCCGGGACCATCGTCCTGGGCATCCCGCGGGGCGGCATCATCGTCGGCCAGGCGATGGCCGAGCAGTTGGACCTGCCGCTGGGTGTGTGCCCGGTCCGCAAGATCGGCGCCCCGGAAAACCCGGAGCTGGCCGTCGGCGCCGTCGACGACCAGGGCGAGAAAGTCGTCGACGACCGGCTGCTCGATCGGCTGGGCCTGAGTCCGCTGGAGCTGGAGGCGGAGGCGGTATACCAACGGCTCGAGCTGCAACGCTGGATGCAGCGGGTGGCAGTCGAATCCTGGTCCGCCGATCGATACCCCCAGGCGATCCTGACCGACGACGGGATCGCGACCGGGTTGACGGCTCGGGTTGGCATCGCCTCCGTCCGCCGGCGCGGGGTGCGCCGGCTGATCCTGGCAGCCCCGGTCGCGCCGCAGGACACCGTCGACGAGCTGAAGCCGCTGGTGGAGGAGTGCGTGGTGCTGGCCACCCCATCGCCCTTCTACGCGGTGGGCAACTTCTATGAGAACTGGCCGCAGGTGACCGACGAGCAGGTGATCACCGCGCTCGGCCCCCGGTAAGCCCTCGTGACAATTCGATAACGGTGCCGTTTACAGAGCTGTCACGGGTTCTTCGGTCGAGAGACGAAAATGCGCCCCTATAGTAGGGGAACGCATGAAGCTCTTCCCAAAGAGCAAGCCCGGCGCGCCCGCGCCCGCCGGTGCGACGCCACCATACCAGCCGATCGACCGCGTAAACCTGCTCGGGTTGCTCGACCGCGTGGTGAACCAGGGCGAGTCCTGCGTCCTGCGCCTGCGTGAACCCCGAGGCGCCTGGACGTACGCCTTTCAGGGCGGGGGGCTCGTACACGCCAGCGGCGGCGCGGTGCGCGGGGCGCGCCAGGCCTTCGACCTGCTCTGGGAATTTCAGCAGGGCGAGGTCAGCATGTCAGCCGGGGTGGATCCCACCCTCGGCTCCAACCTGTACATCGACAAGGCCCGCCTGCAGGACATGCTTGCTCGCAGCCAGGCCTCGCTACACGGACCGGGATCGCCCTATATCCCGCCCGATCAGCAGCGGCCGATTCAGCCGGTGAATCAGCCCTGGGCGCAGAGGCCCACCGCCCCGCCCCCGGGGTGGAATCCAGCACCCCAGGCGCCGCCGGGCTATCCCGGCCAACCACCGCAGGGCTATCCCGCTGCCCCGCCGGGCTATCCCGGCCAACCACCGCAGGGCTATCCTGCTGCGCCGCCACCAGGCTATCCGGGCGGCCCCCCGCCAGGCTACCCGGGAGGTCCGCCGCAGGTCTATCCAGCGCCCCGTCCAGCCGGTTATCCGGCCCCTCAGCCCAGTGGCTATCCGGCCCCACCTGTCTATTCGCCGCCGCAGCCCGCTCGTCCGCAGGGACAACCGCCGCAGGGGTGGCCAGGCTATCCCGGCCAGCCGCCGGTGCCGCCGCCGTATCCGGCGGTGGCCGCCCAGCCGCCTGCCCCGCCGGCACCCCCGCGGCACCAGCCGCGGCAAGCCACCCCGCCCACCTTCTCCGTCCCGCCGATGGCACTCCCGAAGCCGAGAGGGACCGTGAGCCTGCCGGGGCGTTCCGCCCCTCCCCCGCCGGCTCCCCCGAGGGGACCCGCTCCCCAGGCAGCCCCGGCCCAAGATCCCAACCGGGTCGCCACTCCGGTCGACGACCTCAAGAACCTGCGCGCCACCCTCATGTCCCAGGCGCCGGTGGCGCCCGTCCAGGGGCCGCCTCCCAACTGGAACGTCGTGGGACCGGGTGGGGCGGTCGCACCGCCGCCGCCGGCTAAAGGGGCACGCGGCAAGGTTGCCAGGCCGGCCAGGACTGGCAAGCCGGGCCCATTTCGCGCCTGGGCACGCGTCAAGCTGATCACGTTCTTGCTCTGGGCCTGCGAGCGACGGTACTCAGAGGAAGACCACTGGACCGTGAAAGACGCTTTTGAGGTCGCCACCCTCGAACTCCGTGACCAGTTCTTTGGGGCCTTTTCCCAGTCGTTCAAGGCCGCCAAGCCGACGGGTCGGCCCAGCGACGAATTTGAGGGCGACCAGATTGCCTCCGGACGCGGAAAGCGCGGCCGGTCGCGCGGCCGCAAGCGCTAAGCGCGCAAGGTCGCCGGGATTCGGCGCCAGAGGCCCGGATAGTCGAGGACCAGTCCGTCCTCATCGACCGGTAGGTCCGCCCGAAAGGTCCCGGACTCGTAGCGATAGTGGGTAGCGTCGAGCCGCGTGTAGGTCTGCGTCGCCGGCCGAATTTCCAGTGTCGGCACCAGGATGTAGACCACCAGCAGCCGGGCCGATTGTCCGACCTGGAGGCCGAGCCGCCGGATGGGCAGCGTGTTGGTGAAGGGAGAGGCGGTGAAATCCACGTCAATACAGCCGGCCAGCGCCGCCATGTCTTCTCCCTGCGCGGTCAGCCAGTGACCCGTGCCGTCCGTGCGGAGCTGGATCGGCGCGCGCTCCTCGCCGAGCAGGCGGGCGTCGACCGTTCGCACGTGCCAGCCGGCATCCCATGTCAGGTGGTACGAAAAGCTGTAGGGGTGGCCGGCATCCGTCGCGATGAGCACACTCGCGCACCGGTCGGCAGCCAGGTGCAGGTGCTCTAGGCCCGGTCCCGGAATCGGCGCCCACATCACGTCGCGCATCAGCCTACGATGGTAATTGACAAGTAAGATTGGTTTCGACCGTGGCCTCCACTCCATCGCCGGTCGCTGAGACCGCTCCCCACCTGGATGTCCTGACCACACTCAATCCCCCGCAGCGCGCCGCGGTGACGGCGGGCGATGGGCCGCTCCTGATCTTTGCCGGCGCCGGCAGCGGCAAGACCCGAGTCCTCACGTACCGGATCGCCTGGTTGATCGAGCAGGGCCGCGCTCGACCCGGCGAGATCTTGGCCGTGACCTTCACCAACAAGGCGGCCCGCGAGATGCGGACGCGAGTCGAGCAGCTGCTGCAGCTGGGCGCCACCGGGATCTGGATGGGCACCTTCCACGCCATCGGGGCCCGCATCCTGCGCCGCGATGGGAGTGCCGCCGGGATCGATCGCCATTTCGTCATCTATGACGAGGCCGACCGGCTGGCCGCGGTCAAGCGGGTCATGGACGAGCTGCACCTGGACGAGAAGCGCTACCCAGCAGGCGGCATCGTGACCCTGATCTCCCGAGCCAAGGACGAACTGCTGAGCCCGGCCGAGGCCGCGGCCCGGGCCGCCACCCCGGTCGAGGAAGTGGCGAGCCAGATCTACATGCGCTACCAGCCGCTCCTCGAGCGCAACCGCGCGCTCGACTTCGATGATCTGCTGGGGCGTACCGTTCGGCTCTTCCAGGATCACCCGGACGTGCTGGAACGGTACCAGCAGCGGTTCAAGTACATCCTGGTCGACGAGTACCAGGACACGAACAAGCCGCAGTACCTGATGGTTACTCACCTGGCGGCGAAGCACCGTAACCTCACCGTGGTGGGCGACGATGACCAATCGATCTACCGGTTCCGGGGAGCGGACATCCGGAACATCCTGTCCTTCGAGCGCGACTACCCTGACGCCCAGGTGGTGAAGCTGGAGCAGAACTACCGCTCCACCCAGGCCATCCTGGACGCGGCCCATCACGTGATCAAGGCGAACGCGAGCCGGGTCGCCAAACGGCTGTGGACCGAGCGCCAGGGCGGGCCCAAGATCGTGGTGGCCCAAACCTACGACGAACAGGAGGAGGCCCTGGCCGTGGCCCAGGAAGCGCTCAGGCTGGTCGCGCAGGGCGACTATAGCCTGAGCGACCTCGCCGTCCTCTACCGCACCAACGCCCAGTCCCGGGCGGTGGAGGAGGTCCTGCTCCGGCGGGGCCTCCCCTACAAGCTGATCGGCGGGCTTCGCTTCTATGAGCGGCGCGAGGTGAAGGATATCCTCGCCTACCTCCGGTTGATCGCCAACCCGGACGATACCCTCAGCTTCTCCCGGGTCATCAACGTCCCCCGCCGGAAGCTCGGGGAGAAGACGCTCGTGCTGCTGGGCGCTTTCGCCGACGGCCACGAGCTCACCCCATGGGCGGCCCTCGAGCGCGTGTCAGAGATGGCGGGGTTGCCGGGCCAAGCGCTGCGGTCGCTAGAAGAGTTCAGAGAGACGCTGAAGGAAGTCCGCGCCGCCGCCCAGGAGCGTCCCCTGGTCGAGGTGGTGGAGCTGCTCCTGACCCGGATCGGCTATGAGCGCTACCTGCGGGAGAGCGGGCCCGAGGCGGATGAGCGTTGGGCCAACGTGCTCGAGCTGCGCGGGCTGGCCTCTGAGTACGATGGCCTGGCGCCGGGCGAGGGGCTGCAGGCATTCCTGGAGGACGTCGCCCTGATGAGTGACGTGGACTCGCTCGACGAGCGCCCCCAGGGCCTGACCCTGATCACAGTGCACATGGTCAAGGGCCTCGAATTTCGGGTGGTGTTCATCCTGGGGATGGAGGAGGGGCTGTTCCCGCATAGCCGGTCGCTGGACGACCCCGCCGGCCTCGAGGAGGAGCGACGGCTGGCCTACGTCGGGATGACCCGCGCCAAGGACCGCCTCTATCTCTTCCACACCTTCCGCCGCCACCTGTACGGGAATGCCAACCTGAACATCCCCTCGCGGTTCCTGAAGGACATCCCGGTCGAGCTGGTCGAGGGGAGCGCGGGCCTGCCCGCCGGGGTGCCCGCCAGCGGCATGGCCCCGGCCCGGGCCATCGAGGCGGCCCGAGCGGCGGCGCCGCTGACCGTGGTGCAGCGCTACGCGCCGGGTGACACCGTCGAGCACAAGAGCTGGGGGCGCGGCAGCGTCCTGAAGAGCACGCTGACCCGGACGGACGAAGAGCTGATCGTGAAGTTCGACCGGGTGGGGATGAAGATCCTGGCCGTCTCGCTGGCGCCGATCAAGAAAGTGTGATGGCGGCGGGCGCCGTCAAGTCCATCGAAGAGGCCCAGGCCCGGATCCTCGAGCTGCGCACGCAGATCGAGTATCACAACCGCCAGTATCACGAGCTGGACGCGCCCGAGATCACGGACGCCGAGTACGACGCGCTATTCCTCGAGTTGGTCGAGCTGGAGACGCAGTTCCCGGAGCTGGTCACGCCGGACTCGCCGACGCAGCGGGTCGGCGGGCCGCCCTCCAACGCGTTTGCCAAGGTCACCCATCGGGTGCCGATGCTGAGCCTCAACAACGCCTTCGAGCGAGACGAGGTCCGGGAATTCGACAAGCGGATCCGGCGGGTGCTGGGGGACGTGCCGGTGGAGTACGTCACCGAGCTCAAGATCGACGGCCTGGCCATGAGCCTGCTCTACGAGGACGGGCAATACAAAGTTGGCGCCACGCGCGGCGACGGCTTCATCGGGGAGGACGTGACCGCCAACGTGAAGACCATTCCCAGCGTGCCGCTGAGGGTGACCGTGCCTCCCGAATTCCCGGGGACCTTTGAGGTTCGCGGCGAGGTGTACATGCCCAGGCGCAGTTTCCAGCGGCTGAACGAAGAGCTGGCCAGGCAGGGCAAGGCGCTATTCGCCAATCCTCGCAACGCCGCGGCCGGCGCGGTTCGGCAGCTGGACCCGCGCGTCACCGCCAGCCGTCGGCTGGACACGTTCATCTACGCCCTCGATCCGGCCGGCCGGACGCGCAGCCAGGCGCAGATCCTGGAGCTGCTGCGGCAGATGGGCTTCAGTGTCAACCCGAATTCCCGGACGCATGCGGATATCGAGTCGGCTATCGGCTTCCTCGACGAGTGGGAAGAAAAGCGCCGCTCGCTCGACTATCAAACGGACGGGATCGTGATCAAGGTCAACTCCCTGGCGCAGCAGGCCGAGCTTGGCTTCGTTTCGCGCAGTCCGCGATGGGCGCTCGCCTTCAAGTTTCCGCCGGAACAGGCCGAGACCAAGGTGGAAGAGATTCGGGTGTATGTCGGGCGGACCGGCGCCGTGACCCCGGTCGCCTGGCTACAGCCGGTGGTCATCAGCGGGACCACCGTCAGCCGGGCCACCCTGCACAACGAGGACGAGGTCGCCCGCAAGGACGTCCGCCCTAAGGACTACGTGATCGTCCAGCGAGCCGGCGACGTGATCCCGGAAGTGGTCCGCGTGATCCGTGAGAAGCGGCCCAAGGGGAGCCGCCCATGGCATATGCCGGCCAGCTGCCCCGAGTGTCACACGCCGCTTCACCGGGAGCCGGGCGAGGCGGTGACCCGCTGCATCAACCCGGTCTGTCCGGCCCAGGTGCGGGAGCACCTGCGCCACTTCGTCAGCCGGTCGGCGATGAACATCGAGGGTTTCGGATACGCCACGCTCGACCAGCTGCTCGACCGTGGGATGGTCCGGGACCCATCGGACCTGTACCACCTGACGAAGGCCCAGCTGCTGTCGCTGGAAGGGTTTGCCGACAAATCCGCCCAGAACCTCCTGGACCGGATCGAAGCCAGCAAGGAGGCGACCCTGCCCCGATTCCTGCTGGCCCTCGGCATTCCGCACGTGGGTGAGCACATGGCCGGGGTCCTGGCCGAGCACTTCGGAACCGTCGAGCGCCTCCAGGAGGCAACCACCGACGAGCTGATCGCGGTGGGCGGGGTCGGAGCCATAGTGGCGGACGCCGTCCACGAGTTCTTCCAGCGGCCGGAGTCGCGCCGGCTGATCAGCCGCATCCTGGAGGCTGGCGTCATGATCAAGCAGCCGAAGAAGGCGACCGGGCCCCTGGCCGGCAAGACCTTCGTCCTGACCGGGACGCTCCAGGCGATGACCCGGGGGGAGGCGGAAGAGCGAATCCGGGAGTTGGGGGGCGTGCCCAGCTCCAATGTCTCCAAGAAGACCGACTACCTGGTGGTCGGTGCCGACCCCGGGTCGAAGCTGGAAAAGGCGCAGCGGCTCAAGGTCGCGGTCCTGGAGGAAGACGCGTTTCTGGAGCTGATCGGGGGTCAGCCGGTCCAGCAAGCCCATCCATATCACTCTCAGTGAAGGACACCACGTCAGTATCACAATTTGTAACGGGCCCGTAACGCCCTCTTAACGGGTTTTTCACAGCGCTTGATTGATACTCGCCGGCGTGGCGCGCTGGCGTCCGGGTGCGTTCGACGTGAAAAGCCGCAGGATTGTGGCCGGCCTGGCCACCCTCACCGGGAGCCTGGTGCTCCTCGTCGGCCTGGCGCTGCCGCGCGGCCCGCTGGCGGCCATCGCCCTGGCGACCGGCGTGCTGGCCCTATACGCCTGGTCCGCGTTCGCTGGGCGCGAGTCGGAGGATCGCCGCCGGCTGGTGGCGCGGTTACGCGAGTCGCAAGCCGAGCTGAAAACCATCATCGACACGTCGCCCAGCGCAGTGATCACCGCGGACGACCGGGGGGTGATCGTGGGCTGGAACCGCCAGGCCGAGCGGATGTTCGGCTGGTCGCCCGAGGAAGCCCTTGGTCGCAGCCTGGCCCGCACCATCGTCCCGAGTCGGTTCCGACGGGCGCACGAGCGAGGCATCGCCCGGTACCGGCAGACCGGCGGGGGCCGGCTGCTGGGGAAAACGACCGAGATCCCAGCCCAGCATCGCGACGGCCACGAATTCCCGGTGGAGCTGACCATCTCGCCCGGGTGGCGGGTGGCGGGACGCGCCATCGTGGTCGGGTTTGTGCAGGACGTCAGCGAGCGAAAACACGCGGATCGCTTGCGGAATGCCGAGTATGCCGTTACCCGCCCGCTGGCGACGGCGGCTAGCTGGGAACAGGCCGCGCCCCAGGTCATCCGTGGGATCTGTGAGAACCTGGGCTGCGACCTGGGTGAGTTCTGGATCGTCGACGGCGAGGCCGGCGTCCTGCGGTGGGAGTGCGCCTGGCACCGGGGCTCGCGTGGCTTCGAGGAGTTCGAAACCGTTTCCAGTGAAGTCACGTTCCTCCCAGGGAGCGGGTTGCTCGGCCGTGTCTGGGCGACTGGAAGGCCGGCATCGATTGTGGACGGGGTCTCGGACGCCGAACCGGCGCGCGCCGCCGCCGCCGCCAGGGCGGGCCTGCACAGTGAGTTCGCGTTCGCGACCATGAATGGCTCAACCGTGACCGGCGTGCTGGCGCTCTTCAGCCGAGGGCAGCGAACCCTCGATCGGTCGACCTTGCGGGTCATGGGCAACCTCGGGAGTCACATCGGGCAGTTCATCGAGCGCCGGCGGGCCGAGGAAGCCCTCCGCGAAAGTGGTGAGCGCATCCGGGTCATCCTCGACAACGTGGTGGACGGCATCATCACCCTGGATGCCGAGGGGATCGTCCAGTCCTGCAACCCCCCGGCGCAGAAGCTGTTCGGCTATGCCCCCGACGAAATCATTGGCAAGCAGGCCTCGATCCTGGTCGACCCCGCCGAGCAGGCCGAATTCACCGGCTCGCTGGGCCGCTGGCTTCGGTCCTCGGGAAAGCATGGAACGTCCGCGCCGCAGGAAACGGTCGGCCGGCGCACGGACGGGTCCACCTTTCCTCTGGAGTGTCTCTTGAGCAGGGTCAAGCTGGAGCGCGGATCGCTTCACATCGCGACCTTGCGCGACATCTCGGCGCGCAAGGCTCAGACCGAAGCCCTCGAGTACCGCGCCCACTATGACCTGCTGACCGGGCTCCCCAACCGAACCTTCCTGGGCGACCGCTTGGAGCAGGCCGTCCTGGCCGGCGAGCGCGAGAAGAAGCCGCGAGCGCTCCTCTTGCTGGACATGGACCGCTTCAAGCAGGTCAACGATACGTTCGGCCATCCCTCCGGCGACTGCCTGCTGCAGGAGGTCGCGCTCCGGCTGCGGCAGGCTCTTCGGCGGGCCGATACCGTCGCCCGGTGGGGTGGCGACGAGTTCGCCATCGTGCCGTCGGGGACGACGGACGTGCCCCGCGCCATCCTTATCGCCGAAAAGCTGCTGGAAACGCTGGAGGCTCCCTTCACGGTTGCCGGGCAGCAGGTCGAGGTCGGCGCCAGCATCGGCATCGCCATTTACCCCCAACACGGCAACGACGCCAGCACGCTCATGGGCCGGGCCGACGTAGCCATGTACGTGGCGAAGCAGGCACGAAGCGGCTACAGCCTCTACAGCGGCGAGCAGGACAGCGCGATGCGGCCGCTGACGCTGGTCACGAAGCTGCGCTCAGCGATCGAGCAGTTTGAGCTGGTTCTCCACTACCAGCCCATCGTCGACTTGCAAACCGGAAGCCCGCTCCGGGCGGAGGCACTCGTCCGTTGGGGCCACCCTAGGCACGGTCTGATCCAGCCGGACGACTTCATCCCGGCGGCCGAGCAGAGCGACCTGATCAAGCCGCTGACCCTCTGGGTCCTGAATGAGGCCCTGTCGCAGTTACAGACGTGGCGGAAGGCCGGGCTCGACCTGGGCGTGACCGTTAACCTGTCGGGCCGGACCCTGCTGGATCCGGAGTTCCCAGACACCACCCGCCAGCTGCTCGAGACCTGGGCAATTCCTCCCGACCTCCTCACCTTCGAGATCACCGAGCGCAGCATGCTGGCCGCCGCCGAGGACGAGGCGTTGCACCAGTTGCAGGCGCTCGGGGTCCGGTTGGCGGCGGACGATTTTGGGACGGGCTACGCGTCCCTGGCGCACCTAAAGCGTCTGGCGCTGGACGAGATCAAGATCGACCGCTCGTTCGTGACCGACATGACGGCCAACCGCGACGACGCCACCATTGTCCGTTCCACGATCGACCTGGCGCACAGCCTCGGGATTCGGGTGGTCGCGGAGGGGGTGGAAAACGCAGAGACCTGGGACCAGCTCGCGCAACTCGGCTGTGACTTCGTGCAAGGGTTCTATGTGAGCCGCCCGGTCCCCGGCAGCGACCTCGGGCCGTGGTTGCGGGCCCCGAAGTGCGCGCTCCCGGCGGACGGGTCTCGCGCGGTCAAGCTGGCTGTCTAACCAAGCCCGATTCGGGCTTTCTCGGGGCCGGCGTTCGGCGATAATGGGAACCTTGCCAACGCCTGATTCCGGCCTCTCCTCCGAGGAAGTGGAACATGTCGCGAGGCTGGCCCGGCTCGGTCTGACCGCCGACGAGGTGACCCGCTATCGCGACCAGCTGCGGTCGATCCTGGCCTACATCGACCAGCTGAACCGCGCCGATACGTCGAAGATCCTGGCCACTGCGCATCCCCTGGACGAGCGCACCGTGATGCGCGACGACGTCCCGCAGCCGTGTCTGCCGGTCGAAGCGGTCCTGCGCAATGCGCCCAGCACCGAGGACGGCTACTTCAAAGTCAAGGCGATCCAGGAATGACGCAGTTCTGGCGCCCGATCCACGAGCTGCACCAGATGCTCGTGGACCGGGAGATCTCGGCGGTCGAGCTGACCGACGCGATCCTGGCGCAGGTCGACGCCGTGGACGAGAAGACCAGGGCCTACCTGCTGGTCACGCGCGACCTGGCCCACCGGCAGGCGCGGGCGGCCGACGAGCGCCTGCGCGCCAAGCGGGACCTGCGGCCGCTGACCGGCATCCCGATGGCCATCAAAGACGTGCTGTGCATCGATGGTGTGGCCGCCACCGCGGGCTCCCGCATCCTGGAGGGCTTCGTGCCTCCCTACAGCGCTACCGTGGTGGAGCGGCTGGCGGCCGACGGGGCGGTGTTTCTGGGCAAGACCAACTGCGACGAGTTCGCCATGGGATCGTCCAACGAAAATTCCGGCTACTGGCCGGTCCACAATCCGTGGCAGCTGGACCGCGTCCCCGGCGGATCGAGTGGGGGCTCGGCGGCCGCGGTGGCCGCCGGCGAGGCGGTTGCCGCGTTGGGCAGCGATACCGGTGGATCCATCCGGCAGCCTGCCGCCCTGACCGGGATCGTGGGGGTCAAGCCCACCTACGGCCGGGTCAGCCGCTATGGCCTGATCGCCTTCGCCTCATCACTCGACCAGGTGGGGCCCATGACCCTCGACGTGCGCGACGCGGCCACCGTCCTGCAGGCAATCGCCGGGCACGATCCCCGGGACTCGACCTCCTCGCCGCGCCCGGTGCCGGACTATTTCGAGCACCTGGCCGAGGGGGTCAAGGGCCTCCGGCTGGGTGTGCCGAAAGAGTATTTCGTTGACGGGATGGAACCCGAGGTCGAAGCGGCCATCCGGGCGGCCATCCGCCTCTACGAGCGGCAGGGGGCGCACATCGAAGAGGTCAGCCTGCCCAATTCGCGCTACGCGCTGCCCGCCTACTACATCATCGCCCCGGCCGAGGCCAGCTCCAACCTGGCCCGCTACGACGGGATCCGCTACGGCCGCCAGGCCGGGCGCGGCCGAAACCTGATCGAGGAGTACCAGGCCACCCGCCAGGATGGCTTCGGCAATGAGGTCAAGCGCCGGATCATGCTGGGGACCTACGCCCTGAGCTCGGGCTACTACGACGCCTATTACCTGAAGGCGCAGAAGGTGCGGACCCTGGTGGTCGAGGACTTTGCCAGGGCCTTCAAGAAAGTGGACGTGCTGATCAGCGCTACGTCACCGACGGTTGCTTTCCCGTTGGGCGCCAAGACCCAGGACCCGCTGGCCATGTACCTGAACGACGTCCTGACCCTGCCCGGCAACCTGGGCAACGTGTGTGGCATCTCGATCCCCTGCGGCCTGGCCAACGGGCTACCGATCGGCTTGCAGGTGATCGCCCCCGGATTTCGCGAGGACCTGATGCTGCGCGTCGCCTACGCGTTCGAGGCCGCCACCGAGTTTCATCGCCGGCGCGCCCCGCTGGTCTCCGTCGGGGCCTGATGGCCATCGCCACGCGATACCAGGCCGTGATCGGGCTCGAGGTGCATGCCCAGATCCTCACCCACAGCAAGATGTTCTGCGGCTGCTCGACGGACTACCTGACGGCCCCACCCAACGCCAACACCTGCCCGGTCTGCCTCGCCCTCCCGGGTTCGCTGCCGGTCATCAACCGCAAGGCCGTCGAAGCCACCATTCGCACCGCGCTGGCGCTCAACTGTGAAATTCCGGAGTTCACCAAGTTCGACCGCAAGAACTACTTCTATCCCGATCTCCCCAAGGGCTACCAGATCTCGCAGTACGATCTCCCGCTCAGCCGGAATGGCCGGCTGGAGTTCGAAGTCAACGGTGAGCCCCGCCGGTGTGGCATCACGAGGGTCCACCTGGAGGAGGACACCGGCAAGCTGCTGCACGCGGGCGAGATCCACCGGGCCCAGTCGTCGCTGGTCAACCTGAACCGCGCCGGGGTGCCGCTGATGGAGATCGTCGGCGAGCCAGACCTGCGCAGCGCGGATGAGGCGCGCGAGTACTTCACCCGCTTGCGAGCCATCTTGCAGTACGCTGGCATCAACAACGGCGACATGGAGTCGGGGCAGCTGCGCTGCGACGCCAACGTGTCAATCCGGCCCGAGGGCTCGACCACCTACGGCACCAAGGTGGAGATCAAGAACATGAACTCGTTCCGCTCGGTGCACCGGGCGATCGAGTTTGAGATCGAGCGCCAGGTCCAGGTCCTCGAGAGCGGTGGCGCGCTCGTCCAGGAGACACGCGGCTGGAACGATCCCAAGGGCGTCACGGTGTCGCAGCGGAGCAAGGAGTACGCGCACGACTATCGCTATTTCCCCGAGCCCGATCTGCCGCCGCTGGTCGTGACCCGGGGATGGGTCGAGGAAATCCGGCGGACCCTCCCCGAGCTGCCGGCGGCACGGCGCGCCCGTTTCGTCAGCCAGTTCGAGCTCTCCATCTACGACGCCACGTTGTTGACGTCCTCGAAAACCGTTGCCGACTTCTTCGAGCAGGCGGTCAGGGCCGACGGGGGCGCTCCCCCCAAGGCCGTCGCCAACTGGATCCTGGGCGACCTGAGCCGGATCCGGGGTACCGAGGCCTGGGATACGGCCGGAGCGCCCCTGTCTCCGGCCCACCTCGCGCAGCTCATCCGCTTGATCGACTCGGGCACCATCAGCGGCAAGATGGGCAAGGACCTGCTGGGGCAGGCGGTGGCGTCCGGGAAGGCGCCCCAGGACCTGGTCGCCGAGCAGGGATTGAGCCAGGTCACCGGCGAGGACCAGCTGGGCGCCTGGGTCGACCAGGTGATCGCGGAAAATGCAAAGTCGTCGCAGGACTTCAAGGGCGGCAAGCCGCAAGCGCTTGGCTTCCTGGTCGGCCAGGTGATGAAGCTGTCGAAGGGTCGCGCCAACCCCGAGCGGGTGAACGCCCTGCTGCGAGAAAGACTGGGCCCGGGTCCACCGAACGGATGATGCAGATTGGGATGCGGGGCGTGCCGAGCCGAAGGCGGCGACGAGCACGCGAGCGCGCACATCTGTCGATCTGTAAGCGAGCGCGCGCAGGAGCCAACGCCCGGATCGGCCGCATCCGCGCCCAAGATGCGAGTCCGTCTTGGTGGATTCGGGCCAAGTAAGTGCTTGAGGTCAAGGTCGGGGAGCTCGCCCATGGTGGGGCCGCCGTCACGCGGGTCGACGGCCGCGTCGTCTTCGTCTATGGGGCGCTCCCCGGCGAGACCGTCCGGGCCGAAGTTACGCAGCGCCGAAAGGACTTCTGGCGGGCCGAAGTGCGGGCCATCCTCGATCCCTCGCCCTTGCGAGTGGAACCGCCCTGCCCGTTCGTCGGCCAGGGTTGTGGTGGCTGCCAGTTGCAGCACCTCGCCTACCTGGAACAGCTCGAGCAGAAGCGGCTGGTGCTGACCGAGCAGCTCCGGCGGTCGCGCCTGAGCTGGCCGGGGGAGCGGATCGAGGTCCTGGCCATGGACGATCCCTGGCGGTATCGCATCCGTGGCGAGTTCCATGTCCTGCACCATGCTGGTTCGGCCCGGCTCGGCTTTTACCGCAAGCGCACCTACCAGACACTCCCCATCGACGATTGCCTGATCCATGCCGAGCCGATCGTCCGGGCGCTCCCGGCGTTCGAGCGGGCAGCCGCCGACCCCAACGCGTCCCGGGTGCAGGCGCTCCAGCTGACCTGGGCACCGGGCTCGAACGATCTTCTGTGGTCGCCCTACCCGCCGGGCACGGCAGACCCTGGCTTCGCCGCTCGGGCGGCGCCCCTGGCTCCGGACCTGAACCTGAACGACGACTCGATTGGCATGCAGGATGACGGGCGGCAGTTTCGGGTTCGCCCCGAGGTCTTCGTCCAGGTCAACGCCCGGCAACGAGTGGTCCTCTACCAGCGAGCGCTGGACCTGCTCCAGCTGGAGGGCTCCGAGCGCGTCGTGGACGCCTACGCCGGGATCGGCATGCTGAGCGCCCGCCTGGGAGCGCGCAGCCGCGAGGTGATCTGCCTGGAGGAGAGCCCATTCGCCGTCCGCCTGGGTGAGCTGAACATGCGGCTCAACGAGTGCGGCACCGTCCGCTACCGGCGCGGCAAGGTCGAGGAGACGCTGCCCGCCGTTCCGCCGCCGATCGATGCGCTGGTTCTGGATCCTCCGCGGGCCGGCTGCGCGGAGGCAGCCGTTCGGGTCATCCGGGAGAGTGGGGCGAAGCGGATCGTCTATATCTCCTGCGAGCCGTCCACGCTCGCCCGCGATCTCGCACGTCTGTGCGACCGTGGACGGTATACCCTGAGGGCGGTGGCTCTCGTCGACATGTTCCCCCAGACCTATCACATCGAATCGGTGGTCGGTCTCGAGTTGAACGGCAGCGCATGAGTTTCGTTCACCTTCACACCCATTCCGAATACAGCCTGCTGGACGGCGCCAGCCGGATCCAGGACATGATCCGGGTCGCGGTCGAGACGGGGATGCCGGCGCTGGCGCTGACCGACCACGGGGTCCTCTACGGCGCGGTGGAGTTCTACCTGCAGGCGAAGGCCAACGGCATCAATCCCATCATCGGGCAGGAGATGTATGTGGCCGCCCGGTCGCACCTGCTCAAAGAAGGCCGGCTGGATCGCGATCCGTACCACCTCATCCTGCTGGTGAAGGATGTGACCGGGTATCGCAACCTGATCGAGCTCTCCAGCCGCGCCCACCTGGACGGCTACTACTACAAGCCGCGGGTGGACAAGGAGCTCCTGGCGCAGCATCACGAGGGCCTCATCGCCCTCTCCGGATGCCTCGGCGGCGAGGTCGCCTCCCGGCTGCTCGACGCGGACATGGCCGCTGCCGAGACGGCCGCTCGCGAATACCAGGCGATCTTCGGCGACGACTACTTCCTCGAGGTTCAGGAACACGGGCTCCCGGAGCAGGCGCACGTCAACGAGGAACTGCGGAAGCTGTCGGAGCGCACCGGGATCCCGCTGGTGGTGACCAACGACTCGCACTACACGCGGCGGGATGACGCGGAGGCGCACGACATCCTGCTGTGCCTGCAGACGGGCACCATCGTCTCCGACCCGAAGCGGATGCGCTTCCAGGGCGACCAGTTCTACCTCAAGACCCCGGCCGAGATGGAGGAGCAGTTCCCTGACTGGCCGGAGGCGCGCGAGAACACGCTCCGCATCGCCGAGCGCTGCCACCTCGAGCTGGAGACCCGGCCGCTGCTGCCGACCTTCGACGTCCCGAAGGGCGAGACCGCCGAGACCTACCTGCGCACGCTGGTGGAGCGGGGACTCCGGCAGCGGTACCCGGACATGCCGCCGGCGGTCCGGGAGCGATTCGAGGAGGAATTCAGCGTCATCACCGACATGGGGTACGCGCCCTACTTCCTGATCGTCGGCGATTTCGTCGAGTACGCGCGCACCCATGGCGTGGCCGTCGGCCCGGGCCGCGGCTCAGCCGCTGGCAGCATCGTGTCCTATGCGCTGGGGATCACCACGCTCGATCCGCTGGCCCACGGTCTCATCTTCGAGCGCTTCCTTAACCGCGAGCGCATCTCCATGCCTGATATCGACATCGATTTCGACGATCGCAACCGGGACCGGGTGATCGAGTACGTGGCCGACCGGTACGGCCAGGATCACGTGGCCCAGATCATCACGTTCGGCACCATGAAGGCTCGGGCGGTGATCCGGGACGTCGGCCGCGCGCTGAACATCCCCCTGCGCGACGTCGACCGCCTGGCCAAGTTCGTGCCCCCCACCCTGGGGATGACCATCGAGAAGGCCATCCAGATGGTGCCCGAGTTGCGCGAAGCGGAACAGGATCCCGCCTTCGCGAAGCTGCTGGTCAATGCCCGGAAGCTGGAGGGGCTGGCGCGCCATGCCTCCACCCACGCGGCCGGCATCGTGATTGCGCCCCAACCGCTGCACCATTTCGTGCCGCTGCAGGCCAGCATCACGCGGGGCGAACGCAACGGCCAGGACAAGCGCGCGGTGATGACCCAGTACGAGATGAACGCCGTCCAGAAGATCGGGCTGCTGAAGATCGACTTCCTCGGCCTGCGCAACCTCTCGATCATCGAGGACACGCTGCGCAACCTGGCGCAGACGCGCGGCCTGCAGCTGGACCTGGCGTCGATTCCGTGGGACGATCCCAAGACTTTTGCCCTCCTCCAGGCGGCCGACACCAACGGCGTGTTCCAGCTCGAGTCGCCAGGCCTGCGGCGGCTCCTCACCGACCTGCGTCCCAGCTCCTTCGCGGACATCAGCGCTGCCATCGCCCTGTTCCGGCCCGGACCGCTGGAGGGCGGCCTGGTGGCCCAGTACATCGGCTGCAAGAACGGCGAGCGCGAGATCGTCTACCCGCTCCCGGAGCTGGAGCCAATCCTCAAAGAGACGTATGGGGTCATCGTGTACCAGGAGCAGGTGATGCAGATCGCCTCCCAGCTGGGCGGCTTCACCCTGGGCGAAGCCGACGTGTTGCGGCAGGCGATGGGCAAGAAAAAGAAGGACGAAATGGCGAAGATGCGGGCCAAGTTCACCGCCGGCGCGATGGCGCGCAACGTGAGCGAGGCCAAGGCGACCGAGATCTTCGATCTGATGGCCTTCTTCGCCGGGTACGGGTTCAACAAGTCGCACACGGCGGCCTACGCCGTGATCAGCTACCAGACCGCGTATCTCAAAGCCAACTACCCCCTGGAGTACCTGGCCGCCCTGCTCAACAACGAGGCGGGCAACTATGACCGGGTGGCCGCGGCGGTGCTCGACTGCCACGCGCGGGACATCGAGGTCCTGCCGCCGGATATCAATACGTCGGAGGCTGGCTTCTCGGTCCACGACGGCAAGATCAGCTACGGGTTGGCGGTGATCAAGAACGTGGGCGGCAAGCCCGTGGAGCTGCTGCTGGTCGAACGCGCCGCCCACGGGCCGTTCCGGTCCCTGCTCGACCTCTGCCTGCGGGTCGATCCCCGCGAGCTGAACAAGCGCGTGCTGGAGAGCCTGATCCGCTCGGGCGCCACCGACAGCCTCGGGGAACGGGCCCAGCTGGTGGCCAGCATCGACCGGGTCACAGACCGGGCGAACCAGGTCATCCGGGAGCGGGAAAGCGGCCAGACGTCGCTGTTCGGGATGCTGCCGGAGTCCGATGAGCTCGATGATCCCAAAGCCGGCCTGATCGAGGACGTGCCGCCCATGCCCCAGGAGGACCGGCTGCGGGCCGAGAAGGAGCTGCTCGGCCTATACCTCTCGGATCACCCGCTCAAGCGGATCGAGCATGAGCTGGTCACCCGCGTCGATACCTACGCGAACCAGGTCACACCCGAGATGGAGGACCTCGAGGTCCGTCTGGGCGGGCTGATCAAAGCCGTCCGCCCCGTGGTGACCAAGACCGGCCGCCCGATGGCGTTCGTCCTATTGGAGGACCTCACCGGAGCCGTGGAAGTGATCGTCTTCTCGCGGCTGTACGAGGAGCGCCGGCAGCTGCTGGAGGCCGATGGCATCGTGATCGTCCGCGGGAAGGTGGACGCCCGCACGACCAACGCCGACGATGAGGAACGATCAGAATCCGCGAAGATCATCGCCGACGAGATCATCGCCTTCGACGCGCCCGGGCCGGATGCCTGGGTGCGCAACCAGCTGGTGCATCTCGACCTCCCAGCCGAGGCCTCTGCTGACCAGCTGGCGCGATTGCAAGAGATCCTGGGGACAGCCCCCGGCCCGGACCGGGTGCTGATGCACCTGCCGCGCGACGACGGCCTGGTGGAGATGGAACTCGGGGATCGCTTCCGGGTGCACGGGACGGGCCCGGAGGGAAGCCGCGTCCAGCGGGATATTGACGCGCTCTTCGGCCGGCCGGTCTGGCGGCTGGAGGTCATCCGCAAGAAGGCGCCCGAGCGGACCCCCAACGGCCGATCGGCCCGCACCCTGGCCGGGTCGACGACGGCTGCCCACTGACTGACCGATAAGACAAAGAGCCTTACTGGGGCTAGTCGGTGGGCATGCGGCTTCTTCGTGCCGTCGTGGTGCTTATCGAAATCGGGTCTTGTGAGCAGGCGACGCAGTTAACGGTCGACTGTGACGGCGTCAACGTGCGGCAGGTCCACTTCGGCGGCTTCCGCCGCAGCTCGCTTTTCTCGAAATCTAGAAATGTTGAAGAGTTTGTGACATACAGCTGTCACGCTCATGGGTCACGATGGCAGCATGGCGGCGGCAGGCGATCGGTTGCAGAGCGTTGGAGCCCGTTTAACGGCGGCGATTGACGACTACGCCGCAGCCCTTCGCCAAGCAGACGGCGCCGCGCTGGGCGAAGGCCTGATCCACACCAGGGAGGCGAAGGACCGCCTGGAATGCGTCTTCGCCGAGGGCTTCGGCGCTTCACAAGTCCGGGGAGTATGCCGTTGAGGGGGCGCTCGACCTGGTGGCCTGGTTGCGCTCCAACTGCAAACTCTCCGGCGGCGCGGCAGCCGAACGCGTTGGCATCGCCCGGCAGCTGGAACACCTGCCCCAGACGCAAAGGGCGTTTGCCAGTGGCGACCTCGGGTATCAGGACGTAGCCGTCCTCGCCCGTACCGCCGAGCACGTTGGGGTGGCCGCCGTCCGACAGGCCGAGGCCAGCCTGTTGCAGGCAGCGGAGGCGATGGACCCCGGCCAGTTCACCGGGGTGGCCAAGAATTTCGAGCACCGGGTGGATGCCGCGGCGGCACTGGCCGAGGCCAACCGCGCCCACGAGCGGCGTTACTTCCACCTCAGTGAGCCCAGCGATGGCATGGTTCGCCTGGACGGGCTGCTGGATGCCGAAGGCGGTGCCATCCTGCGGACCACCCTGAACGCAGGCATGCTGCCCGGCAAGGACGACGATCGCACCCCTGGCCAGAGGCGCGCCGATGCTCTGATCGACCTCTGCCGGCGCAAGGCCGGCGGGTCAGCCACCGGCGCCGGGCCACGGCCTCACCTCGTGATCCGAGCCAGCCTGGACACGCTGCTGGGAACGGCCGGCACCCCGGCGGGCGAACTGAAGGCTGGCGGGTTGGTGCCGGCGGAGACCGTCCGCCGTTTGGCCTGTGATGCCGCGCTCACCCGCATCACCGGTCGCGGCGAGCTGGATGCCGAAATCAGCCACGCCTCTCGAAGCATCCCCCCGTCCACGCGGCGGGCAGTGGAGGCGCGGGACCGGCGCTGTGTAGCCGGCAGTTGCGATCGCCCACCCCAATGGACCGACGTCCATCATCTTCAGCACTGGACCCAAGGGGGCCCGGCCACGTTGCCCAATCTGGTCTTGCTTGTCGGCGCCACCATCGGATGGTCCACGAGGAGGGTTGGGGTCTCCGGTGCGGGGAGCATGGTCGGGGGGACTCGTGCCGCCCATCAAGTTAATCGCCGCACACGCCCGGTCTGCCTGAAAACTGGCGATTAGACCGATTGCGGCCCGACCGGTCAGATGCGTTGGCTACCCAGCCAGCTCACAGCGTAGTAGGCGACCAGCAGGACGACGATGGCGGCCACCGGCGCCCAGTCGAAGGTGCCGACCTTCCGCGGGAGCCATCGGCGAAAGGGCCGGGCGAAGATCTCGGAGCTCTGGACCACCATCTGGACGAACGGGTTCCAGGGGTCGAGCCGGAAGAACCCGAAGAGCACCCGGATGACGAGCAAGATCAGGATCAGGACCAGGACGTACTGGACGACTTTGACGAGTGCTAGGACCACGTCGGCGGTCGAGACCAGGATTTGCAGAACGTACAGAAGGACGATCGCGATCGCGGGCGATAAGTCGAGCCCGCCCATGGGTGGGACCACCCGCCGGACCGGGTCGATGATCGGATCGGTGACCCGGGCCAGCAGCCGGCCGGGGGTAGAGTACATGGTCCCCGGAAAGTAGGACATGATCACCCGGACCAGGATGGCGAGGATAAGAATGTTCGTGATAGCAATGAACAGCCCAAACAGGGGATCCGGCAGC
>Ga0209802_1000564_pt1 | contig 28556 bp, 31 predicted proteins | sample GraSoiAngelo_129_FD_185886 | JGI IMG/M metagenome (GOLD analysis project Ga0209802, IMG submission 185886) | Grasslands soil microbial communities from the Angelo Coastal Reserve, California, USA - 14_0927_12_40cm (SPAdes) (version 2) | ecosystem: Environmental > Terrestrial > Soil > Grasslands ... | reverse complement strand
CTAACACGCTTTCTCCAGGTGAGAAAAATGCCCGGGCGGGAAATATCTTCAGCTGAGACGGCGTTTGAAATAGTACCAGGCAAGGGCATCCTGTTCTTGAAACAGAGAATACCCCTAGGCTTTCCTGCCAAGAAATAGGATTCTGAAAGATCGCTCTTGAGTTAAGATTCCAAAAAAAGGAAGGGTGGTTAAGGATTGCTTAGAGAGCATAAGTCCCTGAGCACGATGTCAGCTGGCTCCCCTTGCTGTTGAGTATCGCAGACTGGAAACTATAGGTTCCCGCTCCATTCGACGGCACGGGCACAGTAACAGTGCTGGTAGTCGTCCCTGAGGCAACCGTGTATTTCACGGACTGAGTATTGTACAGGACCCCGTTCTGATACGAATTGAGATCGTTCGTCTCGCTTGGACCAGGAAGAGTACTGCCGCTAGCGGAATTGACAGTTGTCTTTACGTAGAAGTTTCCGCTCGCGACGGTCACGGTGACCGCACACGAGTAGATCGATCCCCCACCCGATCCACCCCTGGCATAGACAGGAGTTACCGAGCTTAGAGCTACGATGCTCAGGCTAACAAAGAGGGCCAGGAGAAGGAGGCTTCCCTTGCTTCCCTTGACTCTCATCGAACCTTCGCCGATAGAACTAGTGAGCTCATCAGAACAAACGCGTGTTGGTGCTCGACCCATCCCGATGGTGGTTACGTTTTCCGTTAATACACGCTCAGGACAATCCCGATTCTAGAGTAGAGTGTAGACTCGGCAAGAACTCCACAACTAGCCGCCGTCTTTGTTGCATTTTTGTCCACACGTTACATCGACACAAGTTACAGCACGTTTACACTAGCCTATTCGAGGACACCATGGCCATGCCAGCTTCACCTACAAGGACAAAGAAAGCACTACAGGAGTTAGCTAAGGTATTCAACAAGCTAGCGTCAGAACTCACCGCGGACCTAAACGCGGCCATCAACGAGATCGACAGCCTGAAAAGAGAAGTTCAGAGACTAAAGTCCAGTTCCGGGAAGACAAGTAAGACATCAGCACTCCAGAAGAAGACCACATCCTCCAAGACGACTCGGTCTCATCCGACCAAGGGAAACAAATCAGCCACAACCCGTCCGGAGGGATCACATACAGGCCACCACGAATCAGGCCATGAAACAAAACCCTCCGACGACACAAGCTCATTCGTTTTTCCCCACGAGCCATTCAATCCGTCCCCGCCTCCCGAGCCTACGCCGCCCGGAAACAACTAGCTATCGCTCCTAGTCCAGAATCAGTGCGCGAGAGAGTGGGCAGACGAGGGCTCGACTCTTCGCACCCAGCCCTTTCTCCATACTTCTTGTCGATAGAATCCCTCGATTATTTTCTGTTTAAAGAGTCCCGGACCACCTTGTAACGTAGTGGGAGAGCGGTCCTTTTGGGAGTAGTGCTCACGCCGATTCTGAAGAGAGAGCAGACCAGCCTCAAGGCTCTCAAAAGCACGTCCTTTGCGATCGACGCCAGCATTGAAATCCACCAGTTCTTGGCGCTCGTCAGAAAGCGAGATGGGAGCCTATTCACCGACTCTCAGGGGAGAGTAACCTCGCACCTTATCGGTCTGGCAACGAGAACCAGTCGGCTGATAGCAGATTTCGACATGAAGCCGGTCTTCGTCTTCGACGGGAAACCGAACCCATTGAAGAGGAGAACGATTGAGATGAGGAGAGAAGCGCGAAAGAAAGCGGAATCGGAGTATGTCGAGGCTGTTTCAAAGAAGGATTATTCGAAGGCATGGTCCAAAGCTGTCATGACCGGTCGGGTTACCGGATCTGTACTAGACGATTCGAAACGTCTGCTGACATTGATGGGGATCCCGTGGCTCGAAGCCCTGGAAGACGCGGAAGCCCAAGCCAGCTACATGGCGGCCAGAGGCGACGTCTGGGCTGTCGGGAGCAAAGACTACGACTGCCTACTCTACGGCGCTCCTATCCTTGCACGATACTTGACCTTGACGGGACGCGAGTGGCTACCCGCCCAGCGACGATCACGACCACTGATTCCAGAACTGATCAAGCTCTCCGAGAATCTCACACTCCTCGGGATAACACATGAACAGCTAGTAGATCTCGCGATCCTCGTCGGAACAGACTTCAACCAAGGCGTAACGGGAATAGGACCGAAGAAAGCCCTGAAACTAGTCCACGATCACGGGTCAATAGAACAAATGCCTGAAGAGATCAAATCAAAACTGACAGAGGACCTGAACAGTGTTCGTCAGGTCTTCTTGAAACCAACGGTTCTCGAAAAATATTTGCTCAAAAGGTCTCCTCCGGATCTTGATGGACTCGTCAAGTTCCTCTCAGAGGAGCGCGGTTTCAACAAGGAAAGAGTCGAACGGTTGACAGAACGGCTCACTAGGAAAAGCGAGAAAACGGACGCTGGTCTAGAGACTTGGCTCAACTAGTAAAACAGCCTGCCAAGTTCTCGATCGTCGCGCATCTCTGCCGATCTCTTGAAGAGACCAGTAGGAGAAACGAGAAGATTCGGCTCATCAGCGAAGTTCTCAGAAAAATCAGTCCGGAGGATGTTTCCTACGTGACATTATTCTTGGCTGGAAAACCGTTCCCAGAAGCTGATCCTCGCGTCCTAGAAATAAGCTACGCCACTCTATCAGCAGCAGGGAAAACACTGAACCAGGCACTCCTCTCAGGAAACGAAGATTCGTTGACGATTGCCGAAGTTTTCGCCACACTAGAGAAACTTGCCGAGGTCAAAGGCGCCGGCTCCAAGGAGAAAAGACTCGCACTCTTGAGTTCGCTGATCAATAGGACGACGCCGCTGGAGACAGAGTATCTCAGCCGAATGTTGTTGGGCGAGATGCGAATCGGTGTAGTCGAGGGAGTCTTGCTGGATGCTATCGCTGAAGCCTCAGGAGTCTCCCGACAACTGGTCAGGCGCGCACACATGCTGCACGGAGACATAGGGGATGTCGCTAGGTTGGCTATCACGGAGGGGGCCGCGGCGCTTGAGAAAGTAGGGTTGCGACTCTTCGTCCCGGTGAAGCCGATGCTTGCGGAGATGGCAGAGGATATTCCTCAAGTCTTGGCAGAGCACAAGGAGGGCAGCGCGTTCGAGTACAAGTTCGACGGCGCCAGAATCCAGATCCACAGAAAGTCAGATCAGGTCAGGATTTTCAGCCGACGACTGACCGATGTCACAGACAGTATTCCAGAGATGGTGGATTATGCGAAGACGAAGGTGAAGGCATCAGAGTTCTTGATAGAAGGAGAAGTCGTCGCTCTGGGAGAGGGCGGAAAACCAGTTCCGTTTCAGGATCTGATGCGGCGGTTTCGCCGGGTGCACGGGATCGAGGAAATGGTCGAGAGAATCCCCTTACGACTCTATCTCTTCGATGTCCTCCAATCCGAAGGAAAGACCCTGATAGATCTTCAGTACACCGAACGATGGGACATCCTATCGAGTCTAGTACCACCAGACTCTCTAGCCCCAAGAATCGTGACCAGGGACAGCGAGTTCGTGGACGATTTTCTGCAAGCAGCACTCAAAGAGGGCCATGAGGGATTGATGGCCAAGTCGCTTACGAGCGATTACTCGCCCGGAGCGAGGGGCAAGAAGTGGTTCAAGATCAAGCCTGCCGACAGGCTAGACGTAGTTATCGTCGCCGCGGATTGGGGTAGCGGGAGAAGAGTGGGTTGGCTTAGCAACTACCATCTAGCAGTCAGAGATGACGACACTGGTGAATACTTAGTTGTCGGGAAGACGTTCAAGGGTTTGACCGACGCAGAGTTCGACATGATAACCAAGCGGCTTCAGGAGCTGAAGATTCGCGAGACGAAATGGACGGTTCACGTGAAACCCGAGATCGTGGTCGAGGTAGCCCACAACGAGGTTCAGAAGAGTTCCCGATACAAGTCGGGATTTGCATTGCGGTTTGCAAGGATCGCGAAGTTCAGAGACGACAAAACCCCTGAAGAAGCCGATACGATACAACGGTTGCGCAAGCTATACGAGAAACAGTTTGAAAACAAGGGCAGATTGCTAACGGAAGTCCTTTGAAGGTCGCGGTTCTTTTCAGCGGAGGAAAAGACAGCACCTACGCCACGTGGATTGCTCAACATCAAGGCTGGGACGTAGAGGCTCTTGTCAGCGTTCTGCCCAAAGGAGTCGAGTCCCTCATGTTCCACTTTCCTAACGTCCGTTGGACAAAGACTCAGGCTGAGGCAATGGGTCTTCCACATCGGACCATCGAGGCCGGTCAGGATGAATTGTTGGGCCTTCGGGAAGGACTAGACGAGACACGGGAGGCACTTGGGATAGATGGAGTTGTGAGTGGAGCTGTTGCTAGCGACTATCAGAAATCGCGGATCGACCAAATCTGTGAAACTTTAGGGCTCAAGAGTTTCGCTCCACTCTGGCATAAGGATCCAAAGATTCTTGTAAACGACTTGAAAGTTGCCGGCTTCAAGATCATCCTCTCGGGTGTCGGAGCGGCAGGTCTAGACGAGTCTTGGCTGGGTCAGGAACTGACAGACGAGCGATGGTCCACATTGGAGAAACTCTCGAAAAAGCATGGGATACATTTGACCGGCGAGGGAGGCGAGTACGAAACCTTTGTTTTTGACGCTCCCAACTTCAAGGATTGGGTTAGCATCAAAAAGACTCACAATAGGTGGGACGGACAGAGCGGTTACTTGATTATCGAACAGGCTTCGCTACAGCATAAGCCGGCGAACTGAGGCGCTGACCCCTTTCTCGATTTTCGCGAGATCCAACCTGGCATATTTCCTGTTTTTCATCAGAACCTTGCCATCTACTATTGTTGTATTGACGTTGTAGCCGCTCGCAGAGTAGACGAGGTCAGAAATTATCGTCTCTTTTCCGTGGATAGGCATCATGTTGGGCTCTTTCAGATCGACGAGAACTAGATCAGCACGCTTGCCTTTCTCTATGCTGCCGATCTCCTTCTCTTTGCCGATCGCGCGGGCTCCGTCGATTGTGGCCATGTCGAGTACCCTCTGTGCACTGGCGACTGTCGGGTCCCACCGGTGTGCTTTGTGAGCTAGAGCGCAAGCCTTCATTGTGTCGAACATGTCAAGGCTGTTGTTGCTTGCCGGTCCATCAGTTCCAAGACCGACTGGGACTCCTGCCTCCCACATCTCCGGCAACGGTGCCACGCTACCTCCCGCGAGCTTCATATTGGAAACCGGGCAGTGAGCGACTCTAACGCCGCGCTTTCCGTAAAGTTTGACTTCGGACTTTGTCAACCAGACCGAGTGGGCGGCAAGGACTCTATCGCTTAGGAACCCGATCTTGTCGAGATAGTCTACTTCGCGCGATTTCTTGTCTCGCTCGAACCGCGCCTGTTCCCCCCGGGTTTCGGCTATATGGATGTTCACTAGGACGTTTTCTTTCTCGGCTTCCTTTCGACACCAGAGAAGGGTCTCCTCGCTGCATGTGTAGGGAGCGTGAGGCCCGAAGGCGAATGATATTCTCGGCGACTTCATCGCGCGGATGTGCTGGAGAAGTTTCAAGGAGTTTTTTCGCTCCCTTTCTCTGCCCTCCTGGGTTGGCGGGTCGATCATTCCGTAGGAGAGTATTCCTCTGAGCCCCGCCTCTTCTGTTGCTCGGGCTACGTCCTCCATGTGAAAATACATGTCAACGAAGCAAGTGGTTCCGGTTCTCGTCATCTCCATCGCCCCTAGAAGCCCGCCGTAGTAGCACATTTCCCCAGTGAGTCGTTTCTCCAGAGGCCAGATCTTCTTCTCCAGCCACTGCTGAAGTTCAAGGTCGTCGGCGTATCCCCGGAAGAGAGTCATGGAAAGATGCGTATGAGTATTGATCAGACCCGGAATCAGCACTTTACCTCTACAATCAATAACTTCGTCTTTCCCTGACCCTTGAGTTATTCCCATGTCCCGAATGGTTCCACTGTCATCAATGCTAACAGAGGAGTTCCGGAGAACCTCACGATCAGGGTTTTGGGTGATCACCCAGTCGCAACCTTTCAGGAACAGTCCCACGAATTCTACGCCTCTGCGCGCAACTGGGTTTGAGAGTGGACCCCTTTTGAAGGCTTGTAGGGCGCATCTAGAAGGGCCCTAAGGCTCAGAGCCTTAGATTTGCCAATTCCAGCTCCGACTGCCATCTCCGTTACGGAAGCGCTGAATGTTCGTCTTAGAGATCCAAAATGGGATAGCAATTGTTCGGCAGTGCGGGGTCCAACGCCAGGCACGGATCCAACAATGGATTCTTGAAGGCGTTTGATGTCCTCCGACCTTGGCTTACGAACAACAAGGGGAGGTGGCCCACGGCGGCCTTTGTAGCGACCCCCCTTGCCGAGAGTGATCAAGAACTCTGCCGTCTCTTCTGGATCTCGTGTGAAAAAACAGTGCATGTCAAAATCTAGGACGGCAGAAATCAGCGCGCCCCATAGAGAACGCGGGTTCCTCGCTCTCTTTAGTTCATTTTCCAGGTTACCTTCGACGACAAGAATCTTATCTCTATAGGACTCGCCTATTCTATACGCTTGGTCGAATAGCCTCCCGCTGAATAATGACGAGACGAAGTCACGGGTGGATTTTCGCTCCACGGCATATTCTCCAACTATGTAATCAGCCACCTCAAGGACCCTATATTCCACAGAAGCTCCCTTTGACCGAAGCTGGTCAGGAACCCCCGACGCTTTCTCCCTCTCATCAACGGCAATTCTAACCATTACGGGTCTGGAATCGCAGAGTGTGGGCACAACAAAAGACTATCCAATCGAATAGAGTACCAAATCGGGTTTGGAAGGTCATGTGTTGTTTTACGCTGTAGGTTCTACGAAAGAATGTTTTTCTTCGAAAGGGTTCTGTCAAGTCTCAGGTTGCCGGGGCTTCCCGTGAAGGCTGTAAATATGCGGTTGCTAGTCAATTAGGAACGATAGATTGTCCAAGCAACCAGAGCCAGCCACGCAGAAGTCAAGGTCGAGGAGAAAATGGCTGGCTCCTCCGACATTCCTTGCGGGCGCGGTTGTTTATTGGGCAATCTCAGCGTCCTTGGATTCGGTGAAGGCCTACTTTTTCACAAATACCACGGATATCTCGGAATTAACTGTCTTCATTCCGATAACGGCCGTTGTCGCGTTTGTGGCGTTAACAATCTTCACTATCAGATATCTTCTGACTCAGCCAATGCCGGGAATCTTGCGGAGAATACCGCCTGCTCGGTACGTAATCGCCTATTACGTAGAATTGCCTCTTGCAACAGTTCTATTACTTTACTCGGTTCCCGGATTATATTCAATCTACCAAGACATTGTCACTTGCCCCCGATTCTCGGTCTGTTATTGGTCAATCGGGGCGATGGAATGGGTGATTATGATCCATTTGGGCACCATATTCGCTGGAGTTCTCACTTTCGATTACGTTCGATATTGGCTCAAAGATCGAAAGAATCGGTCGCTGAGCATTCAGTAGCCCAATTGGGCCGGGATAATGTAGACCAGCATCGCGAGGCAATACAAGGCGAGAACCGCGATCAGCTTGTATTGGGTCATGAAATCATAATCAAATGCATAGATGAACCACGCCATCAGATTGGCCACATTAAAGAAAATCATCGCCAGCAAGAAAGCCAAGTGCGCTCCAATGTAGTCTGTGAGCGGGGCCCCTAGCTGATCAATGCTCAGAACCGCAACTACTGTTTCCAATAAGAAGTATGCAGTCAGTCTCCAAAAAGGCGCAAACTGGTTATGGAATCGGATTTTTCCCCAATGGTTACCCATTACGATAGAGCTACCGAGTATGATCTCTGCGCTTGCTAGGAACCAATCTGAAAAAGGAGCCAAGACAGCGCGTAGTAATGGGTCTAACATTGGGAATCTTGCCTCTATTCAATTCGGCCTTCTGATACTCTCGGGAAGTCCTACTTATTCGATTGGTGCAGGGATACGGCACTTCATTGATTGGGGGCCTTAGCGTTCTCGGAATCATCACTAAGGAATTACCTGTCGGAAAAGTTCTCGATTGGGCCGATTCTTCTTTCGGTCTTACCTTTGAGTTGGGCGAGTTGTTCGGCGTTTACTCACTTTTGGAGAGAGGTCTTAGATCAGAATCACGCGGTAATTGATCCTGTGGATAGCCAACCTAGCAAGTCAAACGCAAGGGCGAGTCCATAGATGAATCCGTCTCCGGCCGGTTTTAGTGTCGCCTTTCCTCTAGCATATTGCAAGATGACTAGTAGAACTCCAAGTATGGCGAGAAAAATTCTCAGAGCAGGCAACTCTCTATCTAACGAAACAGTCGAACTACCTGCTCCAATCCAAGCCAAGAACCCAACAAGTAGTCCAAGACCGAACCCTCTTTGGCCGTTCATCCTATACCATTTCGGTCCGGTGAATCTGTTCGCCCTCCGCCATGCATTAGTCAAACTAAGCAACCGGGTTTTTACAGCTGGTCGAATAAGAACATTCAACCGGAGCCTTTACAGAACCTTCGAAAGCAATGCTCAAAAGTAACTGTTCTCGCTTTTCGCGTCGGCCTTGATGGGCATCCCGAAATCGGCTGTCGAGCAGCTCTTGAGGGAGAGCGAAGACCACGCATGCCGTGAGGCACCTGAGATCTGCGTAAAGGTCATGGCGATCGCAAACCTCCCGACTCTATACGGTGACTATCAGGCCGTTGCGTTCTGGAACAATTTCGACAAGAAGGAGCATGCCGCGTTTATCCATGGCGATATTTTCGAGAAAGAGGACGTTCCAGTAAGGTTGCACTCCGAGTGTCTTACTGGCGATGCTATCGGCTCGCTACGTTGCGATTGCCGAGAGCAGCTTCAGGAGTCCCTCCTGCGAATAGGCAAGATGGAACGGGGGATAGTCCTCTATTTGAGGCAGGAAGGCCGGGGAATCGGCTTCGTCAACAAGATCAAAGCCTACCAACTGCAGGATACGGGTTTCGACACTGTTGAAGCGAACAAGAAGCTGGGCTTCAAGCCCGACGAACGAGACTACGATATAGCAGCCCACATGCTAATGTCGCTTCATGTAAGATCGGTCAAACTCCTGACGAACAACCCGGACAAGCTGAAGGATTTGCAGCTTCATGGAATCAAGGTGGCTGAGAGGATACCTGTTGTGATGCCACCGAACCAGTTCAACAAGTTCTATCTGGAGACGAAAAGGAAGAAGCTGGGCCACATACTCGACATAGAGCAGCGCGACGATCTAGCAGCCTATCCTCACAATCAAGATTGAAATTGAAATTGGCTAATTCAACTTCCCTGGCAAAATCAACCCTCCTGTCATGAATTGGCTCGATACTGTCAATAAGCTCTGAAAACGGTCGGAAGAAGCTGTGGAATAACGTACACGATGAGCCATGTAAAAGGGATCGATGTAAGAAATGAAAGAGCCACTTGTCTCCAAGTATGATATCCTAACTTTATTCTTGTGCCTCCGACAATAGCACCAATAACTAGCATCAGCAGGAAATCTAAGACTCCAAAGCTGTAAAGTATAGCAACCGAAGGACCCGTAATCCCCCAAGTATGGATGCTTACTTTGGTTAGGTATCTTGTGATTACGGCGGCAAACGTAGTGTTGGCGAAGTAAGCGAACATCAAAGCGCTGAATATGAAGGGAGCCCCGAGATATCTCAGCAGCGCGAAGCCGACAAGGTAAGAGAGAATCGCTATTGCGAAGAGTATTGGTCTGTCCTTGCGATCTTGCACATTCACGTCTCTTTTCAAGAAGCGCACGTACACCAGAAGGGAGCCTAGCTCAATCAAGCTAGCAAAGAGTATGGAAAGCAGAAGGTAAAACAGCGTTTCTTCGATTCCACTTGCAATCGACAGAGCGAGAAAAGCGTAGGCAGACGATGCTTGAGGCATGAACACTACTGCAACAGCTTTGTAGATTCGGTCAAGACGTTGAGGACCTGAAAGTTGCGCTACGGGTTCTCTTGTAGTTGCTGACAGTATCATCGACTTCAACACAGCGGGAGATTGTTGATTAATCAATCTCCAACTTTCAGCTGCTTCGTAAGAGGAATTTATCACATGCTCTCTTCTTCAGAACCTACTGTTTGAGTTTCATCTTGTAATCGTTGATTAAGTTCTTCTGCCTAGCATCCAGTTTGCCAGCCCAATCATACCTCTCCGTGATCCGGAGGTAGAACCCAAAGGGATCGACTATTCTGAAGTCGCGACGCCCCCATTTCTTCAACTGCAGAGGTTGGACAATCTTTGCGAACTTCCTTACGCTGTTATAGAACCGTTCCACTCGTTCAACGGGAATGATTATCTCTACCCCGTAACCACATTTTGTGGTCTTCTTGAATCGCCCGAAGTACGAATGGGAGTACACTTTCTGACTGCCACCATAGAAATTGAGGACACTCCTCTTTCTCTTCATTACAAGATAGTCCTCGGTCCGCCACAGTAGTTTGAAACCGAGCCTTGAGTAGAACTCGATTGCTCTCTTGAAGTCCGGGACGTGAAGCTCAATATAGACATCCGTTAACATTGTCGTCGACCATGGCTAGAACGGTGCAATTATTTGAAGACCCGAACGTATCCATCGACCAACTGTCAGAATTCTACAAGGTCGAGGGATCTCCCCACACCTACCTGATGTTTGTGACCACAATCGATGGCATTGCGGTCCCTCTCGAACCTGGGCAACGCGGAGGATCCGAAATCGCTCTGCGGCACTTGACGGACAATCCAATAGCGGCAGGAGGTCTAACCGACAATAGAGCACTCCAGTACGGATGGGCGACGGCCGACGCCGTCCTGGGAGGTGCTGGAATCTTCAGAGACAACCCAGCGGCGAGCTGGTATCCCAGAGACAAGGACCTACAGGATCTCCTGACGAAAAGGAATCGTAAACCCGTCAGAGCAGTTGTAACTGGGAGAGGAGAGGTCGATTTGAAACACCCCGTGTTCAACCCCAAAAAGGACGAGTGGCAGCCGGTCATTTTTACTACAGAGAAAGGAGAAGAGAAACTGAAGAGTCAAGCAAAACGGTTGCAAGTCCAGGGTTTCAAGCCTCTTCAGCCTGCCAAAACGTACGCCATTGGAGATACGAGCGTAGACCTTACCAAAGCCGTAGGGATTCTAAGAAAGGACTACAACACAAAGCTTCTGGATATTCAGGGCGGGCCGATTCTGGCTGGGGGTGTGGTCAAGGCGATGCTGGTCGATGAGGTCAGGCTTACAGTTTCCCCGCAGATCATGGGAGACCTCAACTCCGAGGGAAAGCGAAGACCCGGCTTTCTCACCGGGATCCATTTCGGACTAGATGACTCTCCACTCGCAGAGCTTGAAGCAATCGGAGTCTCGATGAGTCATATCTTTCTAAGATACTTGATGAACTATAGGAACTAGGGTGGACAAGAATGGAGATGTTTGCGATGAGAGAGTTCCAGTTTTCATCTGCCGCCTCGCTCGATGTTGACGAGAAGTCGATGCAGGGACACAACTACGAACTAAGAGTCGTTGTCAAAGGGACTCCTGACGAAAGAGGGGTGATTCTAGACACCCGGATTATCGAGAGAATCGTAAACCAAGAGATAATCGCGAAATTGGATAAGAGGAATCTGAATGAGATCATCCCCAATCCCACAATGGAACGCATCTCAGTCTGGATCTGGAACAAGCTCAAACCATCAATCAAGGAACTGCACGAGGTCAGAGTATGGGAGAACAGAAAGAAGGGAACTAGCGTGATTTACAGGGAAAATGGGCCAGCACAATCCTAATCCTTTGAGATATTTCCTTTCACCTTAGATCGCAAATATTCGGGTATGTCAAGCTCAAGGAAAACCTCACCCATATCTCCCATCGTCTGCTTGAAGTGATGCCTCTCATACAGCTTCTTAGCAAGGGTGTGAATTGTCGAGGTCTCGACGCCAACTGCACCCATTGCAAGCGAGTCTGCAATCGCTCCTTCTAGGAGAAGCGTTCCTAATCTTTTTCCCCTGTATGATGGGGATACGTAGAACGCTGTTATGAAGGAGTTGGGGCCTCCGTCGATGATATCTTCATGCATGACGTAGTGGATGAACCCAATCACTAGATTGTTAACCTCCGCTAGAAGCACCTCTCTGTTCGTAATTGCTCGGTGTATCGAGTCTAGTCGTCCTGAGTCTGGTTTCCAATCAAACCATTCAGATAGAAGGCTGTCCACGGCATGGGCATCTGTCTTTGCGGCTCTCCTGACTGTGAGAAAGCTGGCCAACTGTCATCAATACCCCTCCGTAAGCCTCCATGACAACCGAAGACGAATAAAGCATTATCGCAAGCTTCGAAATTCGCTCTTTTCATAGGCGGGCTATGGCGATTCGACAGGCGCGGTCGACATCAGGAGTGGATCCCCGACTCTCTGTCGATCCAGCTCTGCATCTTGTTCTCAAGAACATCCAATGCCAGAGCGCCATCGCCGAGGAGTTCGTCGTGGAATTTGCGAATGTCGAATCGTGGTCCGAGCGTCTTCTCCGCCCTTGCCCGTAGCTCGCTGATTTTGAGCTGGCCGATCTTGTATGCTAGCGCTTGGCCTGGCCATGCAATGTACCTTTCCACCTCAGAAGCAATATTGAGTTCTGAGAGAGCGGTATTCTCTAGAAAGAATTGGATGGCGCGCTCACGCGTCCAACGCTTGTGATGAATTCCCGTGTCTACAACCAGCCGGGCTGCACGCCAGGCGTCAAAACTCAATCTCCCGAAATCAGAAAGTGCATCGTTGTAGAACCCGACTAGCTTGGGGAGTTCCTCCGAATAGAGACCCCAGCCTTCAATGAACGCAGTATAGCCCCCGTGTCTCCGAAACTTGGGCAGATCAGTCAGCTCTTGTTGAATTGCCAGTTGCAGATGATGTCCCGGCACGGCCTCATGGTAGGCCAGCACCTCCATTGTATACTTGGGCCGTTGCTCTGGTCGGAATGTGTTCACGTAGAAGTAGGCTGGACGCGACCCGTCTTCGGGTGGACGGTAGTAGTAAGCGTCTGGCGCGGCTTCCGCTCTGAACGTTTCAATTTCGCGGAACCCATATTTCGCCTTCGGCAACCGTCCAAACAATGACGGAAGCTTCTCCTCCATCTGTTGTAAAATCTTCTTGAATCCGGCCAGGAGTTCGGCGGCTGAGGTGTTGTAGAGTGACCTGTCCTTTCTGAGGGAAGAGATGAAATCTTGCAAGGAGCCTTTGAAACCGATACGGTCTACAATTGCCCGCATTTCCGCGTGAATGCGTAACAGCTCTCTGAGACCTAGATCATGAATCTCATTCGGCGACAGGTTCGTGGTAGTGTAGTGCCTGACGGTGTAAGAGTATCGTTCGTTCCCGTCGGGAAGAGACCAGACACCGACGTCGCTTCGACACGCTGGCAGATATTCTTCTTTGAAGAAGGCGAGGAGTTTCTCAAAAGCTGGAACGACTGACTGTCGGATCGCTTCCTCAATGTTGCTCCTTACACGAAGTGCGTTCCTCGAAGCGATTCCTGGGGGAATGTTCTCAACGGACTTGTAGAGGTCGAGCTTCTTGGGATCTTGGACACCGTTAGCTTCCAATTGGGGAATGATCTTTTCCGCAGTCACTTTGGCAAGAACAATTCTGGCTCTTATGCCGGTTCGCATGCTCTGAATGACTTGGTCTACAAGTCGGGGAAAGGCTCGAAGGCGGCTGGAAAAATTCTCGAAATCCGAGAGCGACCCGAATGGATGATAGGTGACGAGCTCGGGAATGTCGATCTGCAGTCCGGACTGCTGGGTCATGGGCGTGAGATAAGGACGGAACTTCGCCGCTTCTAGATTGTCTTTTAGTTCACGTTCGAAGAGTTCGTAGTTCAGCTGATCTGGTTTCGATGATGGTTTCTTGATACTCCTCAATCGGTCCAGATATTTCTTGGACTGAGCGACTCGACGATGGAAAGCGTCCGCCGAGGCGTCCTCTAAGAGTCCGTCATATCGATGGTCCCCGAGATAGGTTGCGCTGAGAGGATACTCTTTGAGAGTGAATTCCCAATAATCGTCGTACAGTTGGTTGAGTTGAGTTACGACATCACCAGACGAGACTGATTTCCCGCGCGGCATATCGGACCGTTTGTCAACTCGGGCGATGGATTCTATTTATGCGCAGGGATCTAGGTAAGACGTTGAAACTCCACGTCACGAAGAGGCAGGTCCGGTCTACTCTTTTTTGACGTTGAGCAAGAGGCCTTGCTGTTTGAACCATGTGGATAGTGTGTCTGTCAACTGGTCGAATTGTTTGTTGACCTTTCTCATTCCAAGGAGTCCTCCAGCAGCTCCTGAACCCACCTTGATCAGTCTGAGGGTCCCACCCTCGGTGGCGGGGTATATCTCGAACGTCACGGTATGATGTTGAGCCATCGCCCCAAGTAGAATGTTGGCTCCCTTGCTTCCCTTCTCCGCCTTTCCTTTCGTCGGACCATCCCATTGGATTGTGAACCCATTGGAGGTGAACGCTTGAAGGGCCAGGTTCTGTATATTTTCGACTGAACCCTTTACCGCAATGTCAGCATACTTAGCCAAGCTACCTTCTCAACCCAATATGGAGGGTCCCTTGTCGCGAATAAATTCATTGCGCCTCGGATTCGAGACTCCCAAGACCGCCAAGAGCACTCCCGGGTGATTCGAGAAGGCTAATTACGAGAGATTGCAAGAATCGCTCTAATGGCCGGCAATGACTTCAGTTCAGCTCTAACCTATCACGAGGCTACAAAGCACTCCGAAGTAAGCATTGGAGCGTCCGCTCACTACCTGGACTGGGACAACAAACCAGCACAGTTCAAAGAATACAAGAATCTCGCCTCTATCGCCCTTCCACGAAATTTTCCCCGTCCTAAAGAGAACTCGATCTCGGCGATTAAAGGCGAGACGAAAGATGCAGGCGCCAAGCAGATCGACATAGGAGCACTTTCCGAGCTTCTCTTCTTCTCTGCGGGCCTTACACGAAAGATGAGATTTGGCAAGGAGTTCTACTACATGCGGGCAGCCTCCGCAACGGGCGCGCTCTATCCTATCGAACTCTACGTGATCTCCGGCCGAATCCCCGGCTTAGAGGCAGGAGTGTATCACTTCAACCCTCTACACTTCTCGCTAGCGAAGCTGCGAGAGGGAGACTATCGAGCCGCACTGGATGACGCAGGTAGCCCCGATAGCCTGTCTGCACCGCTTACCTTGGCATTCACATCATTGGCATGGAGGAACGCGTGGAAGTATGAGGCCAGATCCTATCGTCACTGGTTCTGGGACTCAGGAGTTATCGCCGCCAACCTTCTCGCCACCTCTAACTCAGCCGGCCTGTCTACCAAAGTTGTACTGGGCTTCGTCGATTCCGAGGTCGACCGGCTTCTGGGTTTGGAGCCAAAGAAAGAAGCAGCTGTAGCCCTCGCAGTTGTCGGGGCTGGCCCCAGTGAAAGAGCTCCAAGGATGCATATGCCGATTCCGAGTCTTGCCCTAGAGGCTAACCGGCTATCAAAGGAGGAAGTTGACTATCCGATAATATGGGAAACTAACGAGGCCTCGCAACTAAAGACCAAGTCGGAGACCGACTCCTGGAAGAGGAGTCTAGGGCCATCCAAACGAGCAGTTCCACTAACTACCTCAGTCTTTCCATTGCGAGAGTCGGAAGAAGACTTGTCTCCACGCCTAGATGAAGTGATTCTACTTCGAGGGTCGACTCGAAAATTCGCCCAAGATCCTGTCTCCTTCGATAATCTCTCGACGATTATCCAGGCTTCTGCGACCAAGATTCCACTTGACTTTCTTCCAGATAATGAGACGCTGATTGATTTCTACTTCATAGCCAATGAGGTCCAAGGACTCCCTCCAGGATCCTACTTTTATAATGTAAACACAAACTCGGTCGAACAACTGAAGGTTCTCAAGAACCGCTCCGTGTCGGGTTATCTCTGTCTCGGACAACAGCTCTTCAGCGATGCCAGTGTTGTATTTTTCCTGATGACTGACCTAGACTCTGGTCTCAAATCTCTCGGCAACAGAGGCTATCGAGCAGCCCAGTTTGAAGCCGGCGTCCGGGTAGGAAAGATCTACCTCTCCTCCTATGCGGTGGGAATCGGAGCCTCTGGATCGACTTTCTTCGACGATGCCGTCACAGAGTTCTTCTCACCCCATGCTAACGGGAAGAGCCCCATGATCGCTGTCGGAGTTGGGGTGCCGGCCTACAAAGCCCGATCAGGAAAGGTGCTTCCACAAATGACGGCGAAGTCTTAGCATTCTGAGGATTTGTCGGTCGAGGTTTCGGATTGAGCAGTAATCTTTGTCCCCGATGTCACAAGCCTATCCGAATACCTGAGGAGGAGGTTATCGTAGTCAGGACCAGGATCGGAAAAGGCAAGACCGAGGACAGAATGGTGCACAAAGTATGTCCATCAAGCGAGCCCGTAGCGCAAGTTGGGGGCCAGCAGTATTGCACTAACTGCGGTCATGCGAAGTCGATTCATTCTCCCCGGTGTTCGTATTCAAGCTTCGACTACCGCTGCGACTGCAAGGAATTCCGCGGGTGAATGCGAAAAACCCTCTTGACCCAAAATGGCCATGAGGATATAGAAGTAGGAGGTATCAGCAACCAACAGTTGACTATCTGGCCTGGAGTTCGACTGCTTGAAATCAATCAATACGAAGCTGAAGCGTCTAAGACGCGGAGCCGACTGGCTCATCTACGCCTCGGTGATCCTGGGAGTAGCTCTACTGGTACAGCTATACGCACTCATGGTCCCTTCCTGGCTATTCTACTCGATCCTTGCCGGTTGGTTACTCTATTTGCTCGTGGCTATCGGAGTGGCAACAGGCCGCGATAAGGCATATCCTCCAGCCCTTGTTCTCTCAATCGTAACTCTGGCTGTTTCTCTTCCACAACCCGAACACTATTCTCTGGCTGACGCGGGTCCAACCCTCGCGTCACTGACCTTCATGGCGGGGTCACTGCTACAAGCAGGTGTGATAATCCTCGTCACTTCTTTTCTGGTTCTCAAGCGAAGGCAACCACGCATCAGAGCGATTCCCATTGGATAAAACAACCGGGGCTGTTCGACAGAATCCATAAAGGTCGATCTGAGAAGGCGGCTCGTATGTCTCTACAGTCTCAGAAGGGAGGAACCCAAGTTCTCGCCCGCAGGGTGAGCTCCGGGATTGCGGGTCTGGACGCGCTCCTCGATGGAGGATTTCCAGAGGGTAAGGTGGTTCTAGTTCTTGGCGAACCTGGAACAGGTAAGACTATCATGGTCTCGCAGTTCTTGCACAATGGAGTTACTGGGCAGGGGGACAAGGGCGTTTACATCGGCATGAACGAGCCGAAGACCCGCTTCAACACGGAGATGATGAGCCTGGGGATGGACTTCGCCAAACTGGAGAGGGAAGGCAAGTTTGCGTACGTTGACGCCACAGAAGTGAGACGAATCCCAGAACAGGCCAAGGTCGGAAGAATCCCGGTCGGCGGGAGAGAACTCGGCCTCGTGAATCTCATCGATCTCGTCCAGGAGGGAATCGACAAGCTCTCACCCAAGAGGGTGGTTGTAGATTCGATCTCGGACCTCGTATTTCGCTTTCCCCAGATCGAAGAGCGACGGCCTGCTGTTCTCGATATCGTTGAGGTGTTGCAGTCAACCGGCACAACCTGTCTTTTGACCAGTGAACTTCCGACTACGGGAGAAGACAGGGTATTGCAGCCAGAAGAGTATCTTGCCGAAGGAGTGATACTGTTGAGGATTCTTCGCAAGGGAGTCCGCACGTTACAGGTGTTGAAGATGCGTGGCTCCAAGGTCGACACGACCCCTCGACCGTATGTGATTAAGAATACAGGCCTCGAGGTTTATGCGACGGAGGAAGTGTACGGGCAGACCATGGAGAAATGAAACGTCCGACACTAGAATCGTCTCCAGTGCCTGATCAAGTAATAGATGTTCTCAAGAACAACAAGATCGGATACCTTTCCGTTCTTTCGAAAAGTGAGGAGTTGTACAGTTATCCGGTCGCCTTCCACTTTTCAGGCTCGAAACTCTATTTCATGACGCCTGTAAGTGCAGCGAAGTTCAAGATTCTCAAAAACAATCCAACTGTATCCTTCATAGTCGATAATGGAAAAGTGACCACGGAAGCTTGCGGAGCCATGATCCAGGGCAAGGCAAAGATCTTCACAATTGGCCGGACGTTAGTCTCGATACTCTCAGTAGGGCCGAAGATGATTGGGTTCTCAAAGAAATACCCCGGAATGCTCTCGTTCTATGCCCGAGGAAAAGAGCTTCCGGACGAGAGGAAGTTGTACAAGTACAGGCTCATCAGAATAGACCCCTCAAAGATCATCTACTGGCTAGGCTACACCTTCGGCAGGTACATTCCAAGGACCGAAGCTAAGACGGAGGGGCATTCGCTCAAACTGGGTAAAGACAAGTCTGGACTCGAACTTTCCGCGAAACTGCTTGAGTCCTCCGATGAGGATGTTCCGGCAGAGCCCATGCCGATGGAGCACGATTGGATCTCAAGGCTGGATTCTAGCGTTTCGGAAGGAATCTTGTCCCCAGAGGAAATGAAGATACTCGGGTCGTACAAGGGTGAAATCACATCCGCAAAGCCTCGTTTCGAGACCAGTAGCAGGGTGACGGAAGAAGAAAAGAAACTACTCAGGAAGTCAAGACAATAGGCTGCAAGACAGCAGGCTCGGTCGAGTCGGCGATTGACACGTGCCCTAGCGGCACGAGAGACTTGGCGCTTCTGTACAGAGAATAGGCGCCCGCCGCGACGAAGACATAGGTGATTACGTCCGGAAGATTCAGTTGGACCAGAAACTGGATACGAGAAAGTGGCATTTGTACCTGACTTCCGAGCCACAAGAAAAAGGTGCAAAGGCCGGTCCAGGTGAGATGCTTCCTCAGAGTAATATCTCCGGACCTACTAGCGCTGAGCAACAACGCGAATGCACCGAGGAACAACGCTCCTCCAAATGGAGCGACTTGCGAGAAGCCTGACATAATCGCTGAGATCACCGATGCAATTGCACCGCCTACCGTGCCAAAACCGAGGAAGTACCTTAACTTGCTCCAGCGGAGTGTGTCTCTGAACAGAGGATCGGATAGACGAGCCACGCGAATGGTCGAATCCATCCAAGCGAAAATCACGATGAATCCCGACCCGATCAGGAGTCCGCCCACCACGTTGACATAAAGAGAGCTAACTCCGGTTGAAAGTGCCAAGGTAAGAAAGGAAGATAGTGCTACGAAGTATACGCCCATCCGACCGACCCAAGTTGCCTGTCGCCTGTATAGACGATGAACGAGCACTCTTCTGATAGTGAACGCCCAATATGTAGCGTATGAGAAAGTGACCGCAACAATGAGCCATAGGACCAAGAATGCCGATGAGAGATCACTTTGCATAGGGGGTTATCTCCATTTTGCGATGCGTGAAGGCGAAGTTGTAGTATCCCGGTTGCGGTGACATGCCCCTCATCTTTCGTATGCGAAGCAGGGGGTGGACCCTCAACCCCTCTTCGTAGAGACGCAGTTCCAGAACTCCATCGAAGAGTTGTTCCATGGCCGCGAGGACTTGAGGCTGATGCATTCCGTCCTCAAGCGTCGCTAAGACTACGGCGTTGTACTGTTTTGTTTCCGAGAGGAGCTGCGACAGGAATCGATAGATCGTTTCCGAAGAATTCAGCATTAGCAGGGAGGATAAGATGTCGGTAACAACTCGGATAGATCTCTCTCCGTTTACCTTGAGGGTCTCTTTGATGCTGAAGGAGAGACCTGGCAGGTCGTTGATGTCGACCCTTGTTTGGCCACCTTCTCTGGCAAACCAAACCGTCGGACCCTTGATTTCGACTCCGAAGGCCTTGACATCCTGAATGATCTCGGAGACGGCTAACCTTGTCACGTATAGGCAGAAGTCGCCTTGTGAAAGTCCGGCCTGGGTAAACCAGTAGCCGAGGGCCTCTTTTCCAATACCCGGTGGTCCAACCACAAGAATGGCTGATTTGTCAGGGTACCCATCTTTGAGAAGCTGATCCAGCTCCCCGACACCAGTTGAGACCATAGGACCGCGGTCAAACGGTGTGATCCGAGACTATGAAAGTTGCGCCTCCGAAAGACCAAATAGCGACAATTTGTTGAGGGCGGGCGATGCAACAGCCGAGTGCTGGAGGACATCCACGCCCCCGAATCGAGACTCTCGCCGACCTGATTTTCGGGTTATCGCTTTCAATCGGCTCTATCGCTCTAATAGCGAATCCTCCGAAAAGCAACGCAGAGATAACAACCCACATACTCGCATTCGCATACACGTTTTTTGTTCTAATCACGGCGTGGATGATCTACACGACATACATGTCCGTATTGCCAGTCGAGACGAGAACAGTCACATTCCTCAATGTGGGACTACTCTTGCTGGTTGCGATTGTCCCATACCTGCTAAACGGTGTTGAGGTGGTAGCTCCCGGTCTAGCTTCGGATCAGGTATCCATGATCCAGAACTATTCTTCCCAACTCTTTGCGCTGGATCTGGGAGGAATCCTGATTATCTTGGCAACTTTCGCTCACGTTATCAGCTTGGAAGAGAAGAAGCTAGTGGCACCTGAACTCGTTACGCTATTCCGGAACGGGCGGAACCGAATGGCGATCCTCGCGCTTCTGATCCTGATTTCTGTCGCGCCGCAGTTCTGGGAGTGGACGCTGCTGGGCGTCCCGATAAGGCTCTACTTGTGGTATCCACCCTTGATATCTTACTGGGTTGGAAGAGCGGTCAGGCCGGACAGTCGTACGTACAAACTTGCATGAAACCAGAATACGACGCTAGTGAAATATTCGATCGCCGAAGAGAGAGCGCTAGGTAGGCCCTATGTTTTCGAGGAATCTCTCACCAGTCGTCCTTCTGCATCATGACCTCTTTGGGACAGGATATTTCTGGGCATTTTTCTGGAGCTTTATCTGAACGACGTTGGAAACATCAATACTCAAGACTTCTGAGAATCCTAAACAGTAGATGACGACATCCGCAAACTCATCGGAAATCCCGGCCAGTTTTTCCGTGCTTCTCAACATCTCTGCTGTCTGTTAGTCGGTCTTCCATTGAAAATGCTCAAGGAGTTCTGCAGCCTCAATGCAAATTGAACTCGCTAGGTTTCGAGGAGTGTCATACTTTCTCCAATCTCTACTGTCTCTGAATTCTGTCACGCTGTTCATGAGTTCCCGAACAGTCGTTTTCCCATCCATGTGAGAATGGATCATCGTACTCGAATGTTGTTCTTCTCAGCCCCTGATAAATAACCAATGATCTGAGGAAGCGTACATCAGAAGAGACTCTTGGGGCGTCTGAACTTTCTCGTTGGTGCGGCCGCCGGGATTCGAACCCGGGTTCCCGGCTCTTTCCATACTCCAATGGGAAGCCGGTGTCATAGACCAGGCTGCCCGCCAACCCTCGCGGTTGAGTGCTGACTCTGGACCACGGCCGCTGGTAGTGCCGGCAGGGCCACTCTTTCTAAGTGTTTTCTCCAGTTTCTTGGCTAGACAGTTCTCGTTGGCCTGCAGTAGGTTCAATTATCCGCGATTAGGTATTCGTTAATGGTCTCTGTGAGAACGATTGGCAAGATCACAGCTATCGGGGGATTCTCCCTGATCGTAGCACCCGCGTTGCTGACCATTAACGGCCTGATGGACAACGCGACTTTTACGATTCTGTTCATTGTTGGGTTCTTGCTGATAATCGTAAGCAGCACGAACAGAGCAAGGTTGACCCAGCAACAGAGAATCTAGACGAGGCACAGCCTCCCTCGACACGGGAGAGTCTGTCCGCTAAGCTTCCATGAAATCGGACGCCTTCGGCGGCTCAAGTGAAAGTCCCTTTCGTTTCCTGATTCCCTCAACGACTGTTTGCAGCAGGGACGTGGGAACGGGAGACCACCTCGCGAACTCCAAACCCCAGAACGCTCGTCCTTGAGTTTGACTCCTCATCACTTCCGATAAATCGAAGCTTTCCGCAGTAGGCATCTCTCCAACCACCGAGACCAAGTGCCCCTTTTGATCGACAGAGACAATCTTTCCGCGCTTCTGCGTGATCACACTCGTCACTGCCCCCAACAGCTCATTCGGGACACGCGTAGTGATCTTCTGAACTGGCTCCAGCAACGTTGGCGCGGCTTCTAGGAAAGCCACGAACATGGCTCTGCGGGTCATGGGCATTATCTGCGCGGGACCCCTGTGAACGGGGTCCTCGTGAAGACTAACGTCAGTTACCTTCACTTTCAAACCTCGAATCTGCTCGTATGCGATGGGGCCTTCCTTGATTCCCCAGCGATAGCCAGCTAGAACCATGTCCTTCACCTCTTGCATGTACTGCGCTCCCTTAGTAACGTCGAGAATCATGTTGAAGGGCTCGTCTATGCTCCAAACTCCCTTCGCCTCTTCCGGGGCCCATCCCACTGCTCGGAGGGTCTTGGCCATCTCGGCTTTGTCCCCGTACTCGCTGATCTTGCCCTGTTTTATCAGGTCCAAGACGGCGTCTTCGAGCGGTTCGACCTCGATGTAGATCTTGTTGTGCTTGTTAGGCGACTTTCCTTCAACAGGCCCCGCATTTTTCCGCACAGCCTCACGATAGATCACGATAGGTTTGGAGGTAACAATCTCCATCCCAGTCTTGGTGATCAACGTGTTCGCAATCTCAAGGTGCAGCGTGCCCATTCCCGAGATCAGATATTCGCCAGTTTCCTCGTTGATGCTCGTTACGAGGTTCGGGTCCTCCAGTGAGAGCTTTCTCAAGATCTCAACCAGCTTGGGAAGGTCTCTGTTGAACTTCGGCTCCACCGCTATCGTGACAACCGGCTCGGTCACATAATGTACAGCTTCGAAAGGAACGAATTGCTTCACAGACGCAAGGGTTTCCCCCGCCTTCACATTCTCCAATCCAAGAAGAGCTGGAATGTTACCCGCGCTAAGATGCCCCACTATCTCTCGTTGCGGACCCATGTAGATGGCCACCTGTTGGACTCGTCCCTGTGCGCGGGAGTTGATCAGAAAGACCGCCTCTCCATCCGAAACTGTGCCCGAGAACAAGCGACCCGTCGCAACAACTCCGGCTTGCGGGTCCACGACAATATTCGTAACAGACATCAGAACCGGGCCCTTGTCATCACACTTGATCATCGCCTGACCGTACTCGCTTTCTGGATCCCCGTGCCAGATCTTAGGAATTCTGTAGACCTGAGCTTTGTGGGGCGGCGGCATAACCTCCACCGCCATTCCTAGAATGGCTTCGTGGATCGGAGCGTTGGTCTTGAGCTCGTCCACCTTACCGTTTACATACGCATCGACAACATCAGAAAACTTGATCCCTTTCTTCTTCGCGACTACCGCATTAAAGCCCCACCTGTCCTTAGCCGAGCCCATCGCCACGGTGTTGGTAGCGAAGTTTACCTTCCATTTTTCCCGGAACTCGGGCTCAGCGTAGAGGTCGAGGAGGGCGTTGAAGTCCTTGATTATCCTAGCAACTCTTTCCTGTATCTGTTCAGGGTTCAGCTTGAGCTCCTTGATCAGCCGGTCAATCTTGTTAATGTAAAGGACCGGCCTGACACGCTCCTCCAGGGCTTGTCGTGTCACGGTTTCTGTCTGAACCATCACCTCCTCCACCGAGTCGACCACAACCACCGCTCCATCAATAGCCCGGAGCGATCTAGTGACTTTGCCCGAGAAATCCACGTGACCAGGGGTATCGATCAGGTTGATGACGAAGGGAACGTCATTATGTTCGTAGTAGAGGCTGACGTTCGCAGCCTTGATCGTCATCTGACGCTTCTGTTCTTCCTCCATAAAGTCCATCGCCAAAGCCGTCCCCGCTAGAGACGGCGAAAGAAGCCCTGCACCAGCTAGAAGGCTGTCTGTCATAGTGGTCTTCCCGTGGTCCACGTGTGCGATGATTCCTATGTTGCGGATCTGCTCTTTGTTAGAGACGATTTTTAGAATGTCCGCTGAACTCTTGAAACGAGGCAACTAATCCTACCTTTCTAGCCGAAGAGATTCAGCGAATCTCTACGGTTCTCTATTATATATTGCGCCAGAATAGGCCCCAAAATAGACTCACAAACCGAGACATTCTTTGCACCATTGTCAGTCCTAATATCCAGCCACTCCGCAGAATTCGCGTCCTCGCTCAAGGTGATGCAAACTGGAGTTAGATCACTGCAGTTTCCCTGACCATCTCTTGTATGATCTGGAAAACAACACTTGGGTAAAAAGCGAAGATAGCGGAGAAATGACCATAGGAGTAACCAGTCTCCTTTCAGCTATCGCGGGAAAATTCACCTCGGCGCGAATCCGGCCTGTCGGAACGACGGTAAAGCGAGTGAGTAGTCTCGGTACTCTTGAAAGCCTGAAATTCGTTGGTCCCATTCCATCGCCTATCTCAGGGATTGTGTCAGCCGTAAACGGAGAGGTGATCAAACGGCCGAAGTTGCTGAACGACGCACCCTATACAGAGGGATGGATTGTGAGGCTGAAACCGCTGGCACTCCAGACAGAGAGAGGTTTCCTCTCACGAGCGGCGGACGCGACAGACACTCTCAAGAAAAGAATTGCTGAATTTCATGCTCGCTGTTTCAAAGCCTTTCCCGACCATGAGATGTATGAGATCGGGACGGAGTGTTCTGCAGTTCTTGTTCATCTAAACGAGCTTCTCGCGACAGCTCTCGTCGGAGATATTGTTCATCTCGTTACGGATGATCCAACGTCCTACGTGGAGATGGTGCGGTGGACGGACCAGACTGGTCATGTGTTCGTTGACTGGCGGCAGGAGGGAAACCTCTTCCATTTCATCGTTCGGAAAGAACAATGAGACGAATGCTTGAAGAAATGGGGAAGGAAAGAGAGAGAGAGGTTGATACGGTATTTTATGCTGGAACGGCTTGTGCTATCGATGGGCTCGGCTTCTCGATGGGATTCCGAACGAGGTTTCCCCATTCGGTCCATGAACCGTCGTAGTTTCGCACGCTTGGGTAGCCGAGGAGATACTTTAGCACGAACCATGTGAACGAAGATCTCTCGCCTATGCGGCAGTAGGTGACAATCTCCCTGCTGGCGATGATGCCCTTGTCCTCGTAGAGCTTCTTCAATTCCTCTGGGCTCTTGAATGTGCCATCTTCTCGGACCGCTTGGGACCATGGAATGTTGATCGCGCCCGGTATGTGGCCTCCACGTTGTGCATGCTCTGTGGGGTACTCTGGGGGCGCTAGCACTTCACCGGTGAACTCTTTCGGCCCTCTGACGTCAACCAGCCTCACGCTAGGTTTCTGGTAGATGTCAAGAGCTTGTTTGAAATAGACTCTAACGCTCTCGTCGGGTCCTGATGCCTTGAAGCCGGTGCGTGGGTAAGTGGGGACGTCCTTGGCTAGTGGTTTGTCTTCGTCGATCCATTTTTTCCGCCCGCCGTTCATTAGTACGACGTTTTTGACGCCATAGTATTGTAGGTCCCAGAAAGCGTAAGCGGCGAACCAGTTGTTGAAATCGCCATAGAGCACAATCTTAGTGTCCTGCGCGATTCCGGATTTGGCGAATAGTTCTTCCAGTTGCTGTTTGGATAGGATGTCTCTTTCGAGGGGGTGGTTGAGGTCCTTCTTCCAGTCGAAGAGGACCGCGCCGGGAACGTGTCCCAGCTGATAGTTCGCAACCGGGTCATAGTCCACTTCTGCAATCCTTACCTTAGGATCGTTGAGGTGTTGTTGTACCCAGTCACTGGTTACCAGTACTTCGGGGTGTGCGTATGACATACGTCATCTGGCTCACGCGCTATAACGTATGTCATATTAATCTCTTGCTTACGCTATTCTACCGGGAATATTTCGCTCCTAAACTATCACGCTGGCCTTTCTGGCAGACGCCGGCTCCCGGAACTTTTAGTCGCAGAATAAGCCCTGATCTCGAATCCAAGCCCGACGTTTCCAGGTACGCCATATTCCACGCTTATCCCTAGGGGAATCCGCGGGGATCGAAAACGGCCGTTCAAGCCAATAACAAGCCCATCTCTAAGAAACAACCCCGGAATCACGCCCAGACAGAAACAACGTTCGGAAAAAATTGAATCCCTTAGGCACGTCGTGTAGTATGAGTGGTCCCCGCGGACGCCTGCGAAAGTAAAATGCCAATCGTCTCTTTCCACCAACAGAACCGCCCCTGGTCAACCATGATACGATCCCGACCACATGACTTACAGAATCAGAACAAGCAGATCGGAGAACCACTTTTGAAACCGGTTCCTAAAATCGGGTTCTGAAACAGGTTTCTGAAACGCAATTCGGAAAAGGTTCTAGAAACCATTTTCTGAAACAGCTTCCGAAAACAGTAACCGTGAATTTCCGGGCCCCCCGGGGCCTACTCAAGTCTCACGCCGTGCCCTGCGTGGCACCTATATCGGGACTTCTATCATCAGCTTCTCAAGAAGCTCCTTGTACCTATTCCGAATAGTAACCTCAGTCACGTTCGCGATCTCCGCGATCTCCCGCTGCGTCTTCCGCTCATTCGTCAACACCGTCGCAATATACGTGGACGCGGCCGCGATCCCCGCCGGACCCCGACCGCTGGTCAGCTTCATCTGGCGTGCGATCTCCAAGATCCGAATCGCGATCCCTTCCGCCTTCCCGGATATTGTTAGTTTGTTCGAAAACCGCGCCGCATAATTCCTGTTCGCGGAAGGCGGCACAAACATCCCGAGTTCCCGCAGCATGAACCGATAGCTCCGGCCAATATCCTTCTTGTTCAGCGTCGACACACTAGCAATCTCATCCAGAGTCCGCGGAATACCGCACTGCCGGCACGACATGTAAATCGCCGCAGCCGTAACATTGTGAATCGATCTCCCACGGATCAAACGCCTCTTAATCGCTCGACGATAGATAACAGATGCCGTTTCGAGAATATTCTTCGGCAAAGAAAGAGCCGACGACAACTTGCTCAGCTCCGACAATGCCACAGCCAGGTTCCGCTCCGTCGCGTCCGACACTCGGACACGCCGCTGCCACTTCCGCAGCTTGTAAAGCTCGATCCGTTGATCCGCTGAGACACCCTTTGTCCCGGTAGGGCGATCACGCCAGTCGATAATCGTCGAGAGGCCTTTGTCATGAATAGTATACGTCATCGGCGCACCGGTACGCGCCCTCTTCGCGCGCTGCTCGTCGTCAAACGCACGCCACTCAGGCCGCGTATCAGCAATCTTCTCCTGCACAACATACCCACAAGCCATGCAGACAACCTCGGCCGCGTCGTAGTCCCTCATCAGCCTGGAGCCACCACACTCCGGGCACAACCGTATTCTCCGTGAGCTGCTTTCGGGTGCCCGTTCTAGCGTCTGGCCTACTTCTTCAACCACTTTTTCCCGTTCTCCTAATTATCCTCTAAAAGGTATAGAACTCTGCCCGCGAACCCTTCTCCCGCAGCCTCCGGCTTTACGGAGACATATGGACTCTTCACAGGACCGAGAATATTGTTGACAGTCCCGATTCTCTTGATCTTGTAGTCGACCACGTTTGCTCGTTCGGGGGGTACCGGAGGCTGTTCAAGCCGGACAATCAAGTTACCGCTCTTCGACATATGCAGAACTTTGCCAAGCCGTCTTAATCCCGCACCTGGCACACTCCAATGAAAGGCGAAAAATGCCAAATCGCGTATATAAACATTGATTGGACGAGAAAGACTTCTAATTCAGCCAAGCCAACACTATCCAAGAACAAGGCTGGCCAGTAGGAAATTGATCCGCGAAGTCCAACTCTCCAACTTCATGTCCTACAAGAACACAAGCATCCCGCTCCGACCCGGCCTAAACCTGATCATAGGACCAAACGGTGCAGGAAAATCTTCCATACTGCTCGCAATCTCCGTCGTCCTAGGTCAAGCTTACACTGAGCGAGCGAAAAAACTCAGCGAGCTCATACGCTGGAACGAACAAGAAGCGCGTATCTCTCTTCTTCTGGACAACGAAGTACCCAAGGGTGCTAGACCGTTTCCGCAGGCGAGGTCCGACAAAGTCCTCCTCACCAGAGTTCTCAAAAGATCTGGAGACTACCACTACTTGCTCAATAACAAGCCAATCAGCAAGATCAACCTAGTCGAGGGACTATCTAGGATAGGACTCAACCCTGACAACATGCTGGTCATAATGCACCAGCTCATGGTCGGACGATTCGGCTCAGTTAGCCCGATAGACAAGCTACTCCTTCTGGAAGATGCTGTGGGGTTTGCAGCTTATCGTCGAGAAGTACTCGAGGCATCCTCTCGATTGCAGAAACTCACAACTGAACGGGAGACAATGTCTTCAGTCCTGGAGGGCACGAAAGAGACCTATTTGCACTGGCAGCGGGAGTACGAGAAGTATGAGCTGAAGAGGAAGCTTGAAGACCAGTTCAAGGACCTCCAGAGAGAACTCATATGGAGGCGTATCATCAGAAGAGAATCCTCACAAAAACGGGTGAAAGACCGAATCTCCTCCCTGCAAGGCAAGATAGTGGAAACGAGGGAAGAGTTCGAAACATCTCACAAACAACACCAACAGGTCCTAACCGTCCTCGCAAGGGTCT
>Ga0209802_1000559_pt1 | contig 28619 bp, 30 predicted proteins | sample GraSoiAngelo_129_FD_185886 | JGI IMG/M metagenome (GOLD analysis project Ga0209802, IMG submission 185886) | Grasslands soil microbial communities from the Angelo Coastal Reserve, California, USA - 14_0927_12_40cm (SPAdes) (version 2) | ecosystem: Environmental > Terrestrial > Soil > Grasslands ... | reverse complement strand
TCAATCGCCCGGCTCGCCCTCGGATCTCGGCAGTCGGAAAGCCTGACGGAACGTCGACACTCGAGCGGCACCGGGCAGCGCAACCGCGATGGAGCGCCTGATATCAAGCCGACTTCCGGGTGCGGCAGACGTCTTGCACCCATTCGCCGCGCGAAGCACGTGGGACTCAGGCCCGACGCGCTTGAAAGCGTGTTCGGAGCCGAAAAATTAAGGGGCGATCTATGCTGAGCCGACGCCGTATCCGTTGGATACCGGGGCGCTTACTCGTCGTGAACTCGATGCTGGCCGCGCTGTCGGTATTCCTTACCGCTTACATAGTTTGGGAGGTGCAGCGGCCGTTCCCGGAGCATGTACCATCCCGGGCTGGCCAACCGCCGGCCTCCGCACCGGTGGAGGCGAGTCTGTCGCCCACGGTCATCTCCGCACCGATCATTGCGCATCGGAATCTCTTCAGCCCGAGTCGGACGGAATTGCCGGTGACGCAAGCAGATGCCGCCGTCACGCTGCCGAACCCCAGCCTCCACGGTGTGGTCCTCGGCACCGCCAACAATCCCGTCGCGTACCTCCAAGATCCGGCAACGAAGCGCGTGGCCGGCTATCAGATCGGGGATCCAGTCGCGGGTGGCATCGTACGGGCCATTGACGCCGACCGAGTCGTCATAGAGCGATACGGCAATCGTGTGGATATTCGTCTCCGTGACCCCTTGCGACCTCGGGCAGCCGTCGCCGTGGCAGCGGACAGTTCGGATGTACGTGAGGCAGCAGTTGCCTCCGTCGAGGCGCCACCGCAGGGCCTGACGCCACAACCTTCCGCGTTTGTGCCGAGAACGTTGATGCCCCCATCTCGAAATTACCGGTCGCCGTTCCAGAGGCTGGTGCCCGCGGGCGGTCTCCCCGCAATAGCGCCCCGGGAGCCCACGGTTCCCGCTCGAGCAGCGACTGCCGGCTGATTGATTCGGATCAGGAGGGTGTCGGCCCAGATTACGAATGCGAAGAGGTGCTGTCTTCGCGCCTAATGATTCTGGGCAGTTGAGACGAGGCACAGGACTTGCCGCAGTCCCGGTTCGGTCTTGATTCGCCGGATGTCGCAGTCCGCCGGTTCTCGGTTCCCGAGCGCCGGGAGCCCGGGCCGCGGCATCCGGTGAAACATCTCGGCCGCAAAGGGGGCGAGCATGAAGTCACTCACTGGCGTCTTCGGTTTACTGATGCTCGGTTCGATTCTGTCTCCTGTTTTCGTAAGCGCGGAAGTCTCGCGTGCGCAAAACGGTTCGGCCCAGCCGCTGGCCGCGGCTGTACGCGCCGCCTTCCACAAAGGGAGCGCTTCGTACCTCCACGGTGCGATGGCCTCCGCGCTCGGCATGAACCCCGGAGTTGGCGACGGCATCAGCGTATATCAGCGGGAGACTAATGCTGGTGATGACAGTGGCCGGCTGATGGCGGTGACCCTCCTCGAGACAGACGGACGACACCAGGTCATTTTCGCCTGGTGGACCAAGACTGAAATTCGCGCTTACTTGACGTCCGAAACAGGCGTACTGAAAAAAGCTGTCCGAGGAACTAAGGAACGCGGCTGGGAGCCGGTGCCGGCGGGCGCAGCGCAAACGGGATTTACCACAGAGAAGAACTACTGGGTTAACGCGGCGCCTCTGGCTCCCCAGCCCGGATCGCCGATACCTCCGGCCAATTAAAGGGACCGAAGGACCGGCCTGACAGGGAAGGACCGGCCATTACACACGTGGCGCTCGGCTGAACTGCCGTCTTGACGCCGGTTTTCCATATCAGCGCAGGAAGGCGCGCAGTCCGGTGAGCGAGATGAGATCCCGGTAGCGACCTCGGAAGTGCTCCCAGAACCGGTGCATGCTCTTGTACTCCTGCAGCCGGTCGAAGAGCAGCAGGTCGATGGCGGCCGAGTCGATCCAGTCCACGTCCTTGCGGTAGCCCACGACCATCGACACCCGGGTGGCGGCGATGAAGCGCGAGATCCGCACCTGCTCGATGTTGAGCGTGGCGCACGATCCGAAGTGAACGACCCAGGTCGCGAAGCCGTCCCCCATGAACTGTCCGAGCTTCTCGATCTCGACCGTGTCCTTGTCGAAGACCAGCTCGCCGGGCCGGCCGTGGCAGGACAGGTACAGGATGCCGTAGCCGCGGCGGTTCCGCAGCTTGCCGAGGTTGTACCGGAGCTCTTCCTCGGTGTTGCAGGTGAGGTAGGCCCAGCCCACGTCCTTGACCCGCTCGGTCAGCTCCAGCATCGGCACCACGCTGAGACGATGCTCGATGTTGCCGTCCCACAGCGACTCGATGCAGGCGATCTTCTTCTTGTGGCTGTTGGCCCTTCCCATCAGCCCCGTCGCGGAGCGACGGCCACCCCGATCTCGTCGAGACTCGCCGCGAAGGCATCCACGACCGCCTTCATGTCCAGCGGCGTCAGCGTCCCCATGTTCGACACGCGAAACGCGGACGTGCGGATGTCGCCCTGGCCGGCGTAGATGATGTAACCGCGGCGCTTCATGGCGTCGTGCAGGGCGTCGTAGGTCACGCCGGCCGTTAAGCGGAACGTGGTCAGGATGTTGGAGCGCGCACCCGCGGGCACCAGGATCTCGAAGCCAAGCTCCGCCATGCCGTCGCGCAGCACCCGGCACGCCTCCGCGTATCGGGCCACGCGGTTGGCCACGCCCTCCGTCTCGAGCTCGCGCAAGGCCTGCTCCATCGCGTGCAGCACTTGCACGGCCGGGGTGAACGGCGTGTTGTCGGCCTCCTGCTGGACGTAGTGGTTGTAGAGGTCGAGGTAGACGCTGCGCGGGGCCCGACCTCTCAGGGCCTCGACGGCGCTCCGCCGGGCGATCACGAACGACACGCCCGGGATTCCCTGCAGGCACTTGTTCGCGCTCGCCATCACGAAATCGATGCCTTCCCGGGTGACGTCCAGAGGCTCGCCGTAGAGCGAGCTCATCGCGTCGACCACGACCCGCCGGCCTTCCGCCGCGGCGACGTCCGCGACCTCGGCGACCGGGTTCAGCACTCCCGTCGTCGTCTCGTGGTGGACCACCGCCACGTGGGTCAGCCTCCGGTGCTCCCGGAGGACTCGCGCCATCTCGGCCGGAGCGACCGGCGTGACGTTGTCATAGGAAATCGCGTGATGACGAATGTTGTGCGCACGGCAGATCCTGATCATCCGATCGCCGTACACCCCGTTGTTGAGGACGAGGACCCCACCGTCGGGCGGCACCACCGAGGCGAGCGCCGCCTCCACGGCGGCCGTGCCCGAGCCCGTGAAGAGCACGGCCGTCCAGTCCGACGAGCCTCCGGCCAGCCGGACCAGCCGCTCGCGGCACGACCTCATGATCTGAAAGAATTCGGGCTCGCGATGACAGAGATCAGGCATGACCAGCGCTCGGCGCACCGTCGGCGTCGTGTTGGCCGGCCCAGGGTTCAGCAGGATCCACTCAGCGTCTGCCATCGTCATTCCTTGCGAAGTTCGCTCGTTATCATACGCTTGGCACCGTGGTTGCTCGACGTATTCAGTCAGTGACACCCCTGCCTGTCGGTCGCCGCGCCGTGTCGAAGTCTGCGGACCCCTGGGGGATCGCGCCTGGCTATGTGAGCGCCCTCGGCGATTGGCGCAAAACATCGGCGGAGACTCGTCGAGCGCTGCTCGAGGCGATGGGCGCCGATGCTTCCGAATCCGGGCCACCCACGGCTCCCGTCCGGGTGCTCCGCGCGGGCTCGCGCGCCAGGCTGGGGCTCGAGGGTGAGTTGCAGCTCGAGGACGGGCGTGTAAAACCGGTCCGCGGCACGGTGCCCGCCGGCGTCCCGCCTGGCTACCACACGCTCCGGACTCGCACGGGTGAGACCAGCGTGATCGTCACGCCGGCGGCGTGCCCGCAGCCACCGGGGCGCACCTGGGGCTGGGCCGCCCAGCTCTACGCGACGCGATCGGCGGCGAGCTGGGGCATCGGTGACCTGGGAGATCTTCGCCGGCTCGGCGCGTGGTCGTTCAGGCTGGGCGCTCGCATCCTTCTGGTGAACCCGCTCTCGGCGCCGATTCCGGGCGTGCCACAGCAGCCGAGTCCCTACTACCCGTCGAGCCGGCGCTTCCGCAACCCTCTGTACCTGAACATCGCGGACATGCCGGGCGCACGCGAGGCAGGGCTCGACCTGGAGCCGCTCGCGCGGGCCGGCCAGGATCTGAACGTTGGCCGGCGCATCGACCGTGACGCGGTGTTTCGACTCAAATCTCGGGCGCTCGATCTCCTGTGGTCCCGCTTCGCCGGCGATGCGGAGCTCGACGAGTACCGCCGACGCGAGGGCCGCGCTCTCGAGGAGTACGCGACGTTCTGCGTGCTGGCCGAGCATCACGGTGGTGGCTTCACGCGGTGGCCCGCCGAGTACCGCCGCCCGGACTCACCGGCGGTCGCCGAGTTCCGACGCGCTCAGCGCCAGCGCGTGGACTTTCACGCGTGGCTCCAGTGGCAGCTCGACCGACAGCTCGCCGGCGCCGCCGCGGCGTGCCCGCTGATGCAGGACCTGCCGATCGGCGTCGATCCCGAAGGAGCGGACGCCTGGGCCTGGCAGGACACGCTCGCGCTGGGCGCGACGGTTGGCGCGCCTCCGGATCGCTACGTGGCCGCAGGGCAGAACTGGCTCCTGCCCCCGTTCGCCCCGCATCGCCTGCGTGCGGCCGGGTATCGACCGTTCATCGAGACGATCCGAGCTGCGCTCCGCCACGCCCGAGGGCTCCGCATCGACCACGTCATGGGTCTGTTCCGGCTCTTCTGGATCCCGAGCGGACTCGCCCCGGCCGCCGGTGGGTACGTCCGCTATCCCGCCGACGACCTGCTCGGCATCGTGGCGCTCGAATGCATGCGGGCCGGCGCCTTCGTCGTCGGCGAGGACCTGGGCACCGTCGAAGACGGCGTGCGGGAGACGCTGGCGCAACGGCGCGTCCTCTCGTACCGCTGTCTCTGGTTCGAAGCCGGATTGCCGAAGGCGTTCCCGCGGATGTCGCTGGGCGCGATCACCACGCACGACCTCCCGACGATCGCCGGCCTGTGGAACGGCAGCGACCTCGACGCCCAGCGCAAGCTCGGGCTCAACCCGAACGAGGAGGCGCTGGGCGATATACGCCATCGGCTGCGACGGATGACGCGTGTCCGCGCCGACGCGCCGGCCGAGCGCGTCATCGAGCGCGCCCACGACCTGCTGGCCGATGCGAGATCCGTCGTGGTGACCGCGACCCTCGACGATGCGCTCGCCGTGAGCGAGCGCCCCAACATGCCCGGGACGGTGAACGAGTGGCCGAACTGGTCGCTCGCCCTGCCCGTACCACTCGAAGACCTCGAGCGCCGACCGCTGGCGCTGTCCATTGCCCGGCGGCTCGCGGCCCGTCGTCCCGCCCGCGCCGTCAAGAAGGAGTCATCGTCATGACGCCGCCCCGCTTGCGACCCGGCCACTCGTATCCGCTCGGCGCCACCTGGGATGGCGCCGGCGTGAACTTCGCGCTGTTCTCGGAAAACGCATCCGGCGTCGATCTGTGTCTCTTCGACGAGCAATGTCGCGAGACGCGCATTCCGATCCGCGAGCAGACCGAGCACGTCTGGCACATCTACCTGCCAGAGGCGCGCCCCGGAATCCGGTATGGCTATCGAGTCAAGGGGCCGTGGGAGCCCCATCAGGGCCACCGGTTCAACCCGGCCAAGCTGCTCCTCGATCCGTACGCGCGAGCGATCGAAGGCGAGATCACCTGGAGCGACGAGCTGTTCGGGTACAAGGTTGGCGATCCCCTAGCCGACCTCGCCTGCGACGACCTCGACAGCGCACCCTTCATGCCGAAGTCGGTGGTCATCGACACCGCGTTCACGTGGGGCGCCGATCGAGCGCCGAGGATCCCGTGGCGCGAGACCATCATCTACGAGGCGCACGTGAAGGGCCTGACCATGCGCCATCCCGATGTGCCGGAGAACCTGCGCGGCACGTATGCCGGTCTCGCCTCGGCGCCCATCATCGAGTATCTGAAGTCCCTCGGCATCACCGCCATCGAGCTGATGCCCGTCCACGCCTTCGTTCAGGACCAGCGCCTGCTCGACCGCGAGCTCCACAACTACTGGGGCTACAACTCCATTGGTTTTTTCGCGCCGGAAGGCCGCTATGCGGCCGCCGGACGGCCGGGCCGTCAGGTCAGCGAGTTCAAGACAATGGTGCGGGCGCTCCACGAGGCCGGCATCGAGGTGATCCTCGACGTCGTCTACAACCACACAGCCGAGGGCAACCAGCTCGGCCCGACGCTGTCGTTCCGCGGCATCGACAACACCTCCTATTACCGCCTGACCGCCGATCGCCGCTATTACATGGACTTCACCGGGACGGGCAACACGCTGAACATGCTCCACCCGCGCACGCTGCAGCTCATCATGGACAGCCTCCGCTACTGGATCCAGGAGATGCACGTGGACGGCTTTCGCTTCGATCTCGCGTCGACGCTCGCGCGCGAGCTGCACGAGGTGGACCGCCTCGGCTCCTTCTTCGACATCATCCACCAGGACCCGCTGATCTCTCAGGTGAAGCTGATCGCCGAGCCGTGGGACCTCGGCGACGGCGGCTATCAGGTCGGCAAGTTCCCCGTGCTGTGGGCCGAGTGGAACGGGATCTACCGGGATACGGTGCGGTCGTTCTGGAAGAGCGACGAGAACCAGGCAAGTTCCCTGGCCTACCGGTTGACCGGCTCCAGCGATCTGTACGGCCGTGGCGGCCGCCGGCCGTGGGCGTCCGTCAACTTCGTCACCGCCCACGACGGGTTCACGCTGAACGATCTGGTCTCGTACAACGAGAAGCACAACGAGGCCAACGGCGAGGACAATCGCGACGGCAACGACCACAATCTCTCGTGGAACCGCGGCGCCGAAGGGCCCACCGACGACCCTGGGATCCTCGATCAGCGGGAGCGGGCCAAACGCACCTTCCTCGCCACGCTGATGTTCTCGCTCGGCGTGCCCATGCTGCTCCACGGCGACGAGCTGAGACGCACGCAGCAAGGCAACAACAATGCGTACTGCCAGGACAACGAGCTGTCCTGGGTGGATTGGAGCCTCCAACCGGCCGCGCGAAACATGCTCGAGTTCACGAAGGAGGTCATCCGGCTTCGCAAGCATCATCCGGTGTTCCGCCGCGGCAAGTTCTTCTACGGCCGCCGCGTTCGCGGCGCGGAAGTGAAGGACCTCACCTGGTTTCGCCCGGACGGCAAGGAGATGACCGAGGAGGACTGGACCAATCCACTGACGCGGAGTTTCGGCCTTCGTCTGGGCGGTGACGCGCTCGACGAGGTCGACGCTCATGGTCAGCCCCTGACCGACGACACCCTGCTGCTCCTGATCAACGCCTACTGGGAGCCGCTGAGCTTCGTCCTACCCGCGCACAAGCAGGGACTCACGTGGGAGACGCAGCTCGACACGCGCGAGGCCACGGGCAAATCGACCCGACCGGCCCTGCCGGGTGGGGACACCTGCGAGATCGCGGGCCGTTCGCTCGTGCTGCTCAGGCTGGGCGAGGTGTGAACTGACACGGCGCACGGGAGTCGCCGTTCTTCACGCAGAGCGATGAGGGCGCGACGGGTGCGGTCACTCGCGGGGCGGTGTCGGCGAAGTCGACGACTTCATCACCTGGCGATACCGCGCCACGCCGCACAGGCCGCGGACGCTCACAATTTCAGGTGCGGCACGGTCCTTGCGTGGGATTCAAGCACGATGCGCCGCACTCTCGCACTCATCGTCGTCCTCCTCGGCCTCCTCGTCGTGCTGCCGTTCGCGTGGGCGAGCACGTACGAGGCCTGGACGGACGGTTTCTACGACGCCGAACTCAACGGCGAGATTCTTGCGCTCCTGAGCCTCCTGGCCATCATCAGCTACGTCGCCCTCACCGAGGGCCTGGGTACCGAGATCGTTGCCGTCGTGCTGCTCGCCGACGACATGGGTGGCGATCTCGCCAATCCTTCCGCACGAAGCGCCCGAGCCCCGCCCGCATCGTAGTTTTCCTCGACTGAAGTCGCCTGCGGTTCCCCGGCATCGGTGTGCTGGCCACGGCCAGCTCACCAGGTCTCTCGAATCCGCGCCGGCCTGTCGAAGTCCGGCTCCGGTTTGCGAGACGCGACGTCACCGATGCGATGACGTATCAACCACCCGCGCCCTCGGGCGAGGCGGAGAAAGGAGGAAAGGAACGTCTATGTACCGTGCGACGCGCGCGCGTCGTCCTCTCAATCTCGACGTGACAACGGCGACCACCCAGAGCTTCGCATTCATCCATTCATACCTCGAGGTCCTGGTGATGATCGCGACCGGCGCGACGCCCGTTTTGATCGGCAGGTGGCCGCACTCATTCATCCCATCGAACGAACGCACTCATCGTTCATACCCTCATCGTTCTTACATGGAGAAAGACGCATGGACTTTTACACATTGAAGCGCTGGATGTATCTGGCAGTAATCGTGTCTGTCGTACTCGTCGGGTGCTGGGCCTCCGTCCGGCCCACTCAGGCCGAGGATGGTCACGGCCGAGATCGGGAGCATGAGCGGCATCCGGTAACACCCGCGCGTGACCCTGGCGTGCGCGGTGGAATGCCGGGCGGTGGTGGTCCTATCGTCGGGCTGACCGCCCGGGAACTCGAGTTCTTCGCAGACGCAAAGACGGAGTTCGAAGGTGCCGAGGGCGTGGCCGATGGACTCGGGCCGCGCATGAACCTCGACAGCTGTGTCGGCTGCCATAGCCAGCCGGCCACCGGGGGCACCAGCCCGTTCGTGAATCCGCAAGTGGCCTTCGCCTCGAAGGACGGCGGCACCGACCGTGTCCCCTTCTTCCTCAGGCTGAACGGACCGGTGCAACAAGCCCATTTCAAGTTCAAGCCAGACGGAAGCCGGGATGGCGGCGTGAAAAACACGGCCACCATCACCGGGCGGACGGGAGCGGGCGGCTGCGTCCTGGCTCTGCCCGACTTCGACGCGGCGGCCGCGACCAACAACCTGGTCTTCAGACTTCCGGCGAATCTCTTTGGCGCGGGTCTGATCGAGAACATTCCTGACCGCGCGATCCTCGCCAATCAGGCCGCCAACTCCACGATCAAGAAGCACCAGGGCATCGCCGGCCGCGCCAACCACAATAGCGTCGACGGAACGATCTCCCGGTTTGGCTGGAAGGCCCAGAATAAATCCCTGTTGCTCAACGCCGGCCTCGCGTACGCCGTCGAAATGGGAATCAGCAATGAAATGTTTCCGACGGAGCGCGAGGAAAATCCGGCGTGCCAGTTCGCGACCATCCCGAACGACGTCACCAACACCGAAGCCACCGCGACCCCTGGCGGATTGAACGGGATCGAGAAGTTCGCCTTCTTCATGCGCTTCCTGGCGCCGCCCACCCCTTCCCTCACGACGCCCGGCGGCGTCTATTCCATCGGTCACGGACGCGATTTGTTCGTGAAAGTGGGATGTGCCCTCTGTCACACGCCGACGCTCACCACCGGCAACGCAACGGTGGAGGCGCTCAGCAACCAACCCGCCAACCTCTTCTCGGATCTCTTGGTCCACAAAATGGGCCCCGGGCTGGCCGACGACATCATCCAGGGACAAGCCCAGGGCGACGAGTTCCGCAGCGCGCCGCTCTGGGGCCTGGGCCAGCGCATCTTCTTCCTGCACGATGGGCGGACGACTGACCTGCTCGAGGCGATCCAGGCGCACAAGAACGCGGGGAACTCGCAATTCGGGCCGTCGGAGGCGAACGCGGTGATCCATAACTTCAACAAGCTCGACGAGCGGCACAAGCAGGACCTGCTGAATTTCCTTCGCAGCCTCTAGAGAGGCGTCAGGCGACCGCCTTGCAACGTGCCCCCGCCGGCTCGGGCCGGCGGGGGCAAATGCGCGCAGGTCAGCGTGCGCCAATTCGTAGAACGCCGACGTGCTGCGAGGTCATCGGCGAGGAGGAGCGTCGTGCCAGAGTCAGGCGAGGACAGGTGGAGTTCGACCTGCGGGCTGTGTGGAGAGCCGGTGGATCTGCACGAAGAGCATTACCGCTTGGTGTCGCACTTTCGAACCCACCGCGCTGCGGTCCACCTCGAGTGCTACGCCAAGCTGAAGCGCGAGCGACACGGGTGAAGCGGCGACGTTCCTCCCGATACCTCACCAGCGATAGAGCATCCAGTAGATGACGACGCCGGTGACCGAGACGTAGAGCCAGATCGGGAGCGTCCAGCGTGCGATCCTCCGGTGGCGGTCGAAGCGCCCGGTCAACGCCCGCCAGATCGTCGTGAGCGCGAGCGGGACGATGGCGGCAGCCAGCACCACGTGCGTGAGGAGCAGGCCGAAGTACAGCGGGCGGACCAGGCCCTGGCCGGTGAACGGCCGTGAGCCCGCGTGGAAGTGGTACACGACGTAAGAGATCAGGAAGAGAATCGACAGGCCGAACGCGCTCAGCATGCACGCCAGGTGCGCGGCGATCCACCGGCGCCGGATGAAGACGTAGCCGGCGGCGAGCAGGACGGCGCTGCCGCCGTTGAGCATGGCGTTGAGCTTCGGCAGCCCCGAGACGTCGAGGCCGCTGGCCACTGGGGCGCGGCCCATCAGGAGCACGGCGACCGCCCCCACGACCGCGGCCGACAGCACAGCGATCAGCGACCACACCAGGCGATCGCTCATCGCCGGGCGCGCAGCTCGTCGCCGAAGCTCTCGAACCCTTTCTGCACCGCGATCGGCGCGGCCTGGCCGAGGCCGCACAACGACGCGAGCTGGATCGTCTCGCCGAGCTCGCGGATCTTCTGCTCGCTGTCGCCCTCGTCGAGGAGCGCGAGCAGGCGGGGCAGCCCTTCCCGGCACGGCGTGCATTTGCCGCACGACTCGCGCGCGTTGAACGCGAGCAGCGTCTTGACGATGTCGATGATCGAGGCGCCGGCGGGCACCGCGACGATCCCGCCCGTCCCCGGCGACACTCGCCCGCGTGGCTCCATGGCCACGTCGAAGAGCGTGGCCGGCACGACGCTGCCCGACGGCCCGCCGACCAGCGCCCCCTTGAGCGGCCGGCCGTCGAGGCTCCCGCCGGCGAGGTCGCGCAACAACTGATTCAGCGTGACGCCATTCTTTGTCTCGACCACACCCGGGCGGCGAACCGGACCCGAAATGCCGAACACCTTCGTTCCCGGGGCGCTCGAGGTGCCGAGCGCGGCGAAGGCGGCGCCGCCGCGGGCGACGATGGTGGGGATCGCGCTCAGCGTCTCGACGTTGTTGATGACGGTGGGCCGGCCCCACAGACCGGCCTCGACAGGAAACGGCGGCCGCGTTCGCGGCTGAGCCCGGCGTCCCTCGATCGACTCGAGGAGCGCGGTCTCCTCGCCCAGGACGAAGCCGCCGGCGCCGCGACGAATCTCGACCTCGCAGCGAAAGCCGCTTCCGAGCACGCGCTCGCCGACGAGGGTGGCCGCGCGAGCCTCTACCACGGCCCAGTTGAGGCGCTGGGCCGAGAGGTCGGCCTCGCCGTGTATATAAAGGATGGCCCGGCTGGCCCCGGCCGCGTAAGCGGCGAGCAACACGCCCTCGAGGATCTGATGCGGATCGCCCTCCATCAGGTGGCGGTCCTTGAAGATGCCCGGCTCGCCCTCCTCGCCGTTCATCACCATGTATTTCGGCTCGCCCGCTGCCTTGCGGCACGCCTCCCACTTGAGCGCGGTGGGAAAGAACGCCCCGCCCCGGCCCTGGAGCCCCGATGCCTTCACCTGCGCGATCACGTCGTCGGGAGATCCGTCGAGCGCGCGGGCCAGCGTCGAGTAGGCGCCGTGAACGAGGGCATCGTCGAGGCTGTCGGGATCGACGGCGCCGGCCCGCGCCAGCAACACCCGGTGCTGGCTCTTGAAGAACGGATGGGTGGCGAGCGGGATCATCCCCGCGGCGGGCCACGTCGCCGGCTCGCCTGCCAGCGCGTCGAGCAGCGCCGGCACGCGCGCGCGCTGGAGCCGCTCGACCACGAAGCGCGCGGATTCCGGTGTCACGATCTCGACGAGCGGCGCGGCGTAGCACATGCCGTTGCAGGCGCCTTCGATCAGATCCGCGTCGAGCCCGCGCTCGTTGATCCCTGCACGCAGCGGCTCGAGCAACGTGTCGGCGCCGACCGACCGACCGCAAGTGCCGGTCTGCACGATCACGCGGATCCCGAAGCCGCGCTTGGCGTGGGCGAGCGTGGCCAGATCGGCGAGCGCAGCCCGGGCGGACGCGGTCGCTTTCGGGACGGCGGATTCCATGGCCAGCATCGGAGACGGGCTGCCGTGACGCCGGCGGTGGCTGAACCAGCTCTCGAGGTCGGCGAGCTGAGATTCGCTCACGCGGCCACGGTACTCACCGTCCACCTCGATCGCAGGCGCCATCGAGCACGCGAAGAAGCAGTCGGCGGCCTCCAGGGTCACCTCACGGTCGGCGCCCGATGCATCCGGTGCCGCGTCGAAGCGCTGCGTGAGTTTCGCGAGGAGCTGGCGTCCGCCGAGAAGCGCGCAGGATACTCCGGTGCACACGCGCACGTGATGACGGCCGTGGGGCGCCAGATGGAGCTCGGGAAAGTGCGTGGCCACGCCGTACACCTCGGTGGCGGGCACGCGGAGGTGCGCGGCGACCTGGGTCAGCGCGTCTTCGCTGAGCCAGCCGTGAGCATGCTGGACGGCCTGGAGGGCGGGAAGGAGCCACTGACGCTCGCGCGGGAATTGCGCGAGGACGGTATCGAGGGGTTTGATCATGAAGGTTGGGGGGGATGAGACATCCCCCCCAACTGCCCCCCCGATTGCGCGGGGTGCGACACGGTTCCGGAAGCCATCATGGACGTTGCCCCCCCGATTGCGCGGGGTGCGACGCAGCAAGCAACTCCACCTTCACGGCGCACACCTTGTACTCGGGGATCTTCGACGCTGGATCGAACGCCGCGTTCGTCAGGAAGTTGGCCGCCGAGTCCTGGAGCTTGACGAACGGCACGAAGATCGCGCCCGGCCGCACGTCGGAGGACACGCGCGCGTCTCCCGTCAGCTCGCCTCGCCGCGACGTCACGCGCACACCGTCCCCGTCACCGATGCCGAGGCGTGCGGCATCGACCGGATGGATCGCCACCTCGAGCCGCGGCGCGAGCGCCAGCAGGCCCTCGACCCGGCGCGTGATCGTGCCGCCGTGCCAGTGGTACAGCAGGCGGCCCGTATTGAGGATGAGCGGATAGTCGGGATCCGGCAGCTCGGCGGCTTCCACCGTCTGGATCGCCGGAACGAACTTCCCCTTCCCGCGCGGGAACGACTCGGCGTAGAGGAAGCGCGTCCCGGGATGATCGGCCGTCGGGCAGGGCCACTGCAACCCGCCTTCACGGTCGAGGCGCGCGTGGGAGATTCCTCCGAGGAACGGCGTCAGCCGCGCCATCTCGTCGAAGACGTCGGCGGCGTTCGCGTAGTCGAACTGGCCGTCCACGCGCACGCCCAATCGGCGCGCCACCCGCTTGGCCAGCTCGCTGGTGATCCACCAGTCGGCCCGCGCCTGGCCCCGGGGCTCCAGCGCCTTGCGCACGCGCTGAACGCGCCGCTCGGAGTTGGTGAACGTCCCTTCCTTCTCGGCGAAAGCAGCGGCGGGCAGGAACACGTGAGCGCGCTCGGCCGTCTCGTGCATGAAGAGGTCCTGCACCACGAGCCAGTCGAGCTGGCCGATGGCCTTCTCGGCATGATGCAGATCGGGCTCGGAGAGCAACGGATTCTCGCCGACCACGTACATCGCCCGCACGTCGCCGCTGAGACACGCCTCGATCATGTCGGTCACGACGAGGCCCGGCGTCTCCGGCGGCCGCACGCCCCACGCGCGCTCGAACTTCGCCAGCGTCTCCGCGCCATAGCTCTGGTAGCCGGGAAGGTTGGTCGGGATACAGCCGGCGTCACCGCACCCCTGGACGTTGTTCTGCCCGCGCAGCGGGGAGATTCCCGCGCCGGGAAATCCGAGCTGGCCGGTGACGAGCGAGAGGTTCAACAGCGTGTGCGCGTTGTGAATGCCGTTGACGTGCTGGGTGATGCCCATCCCCCACACCAGGCAGGAGCCGGCGAACGGGGGCCTGGCGTACCAGCGCGCGGCCTGGGCGATGTCCCGTTTCGGCACGCCGGTGACGCGCTCGGCCTGCTCGAGCGTGAACGGCTCGAGCGACTGCCGCCAGGTCTCGAACCCTTCGGTGCGCGCGCGGACGAAGTCCAGATTGGCCAGGCCCTCGTCGAGGATCACCTTCGCCATCGCGTTGAAGAGGGTCACGTCCGTGCCCGGTCGCTGGGCGATCCAGAGATCGGCCTGGTTGACCAGCTCGATGCGCTTGGGGTTGATGACGACGATGCGCGCACCGTGGTGCATCGCGCGCCGGAAGCGAATCGCGATGACGGGATGATTCGCGGAGGCGTCGGCGCCCACGACCATGACGCAGCCGGCCTCCTCGTAGTCGACGTACGAGTTCGACGTGGCGCCCGAGCCCATCGAGACGAGCATCGCCTCCACCGACGGGGAGTGACAGAGGCGCGTGCAGTGATCGACGTTGTTCGTGCCCATTACGGCGCGCACGAACTTCTGCATGACGTAGCCGTCCTCGTTGGTCGCCTTGGCGCTGGCCAGCGCACCGAACCGGCGATGATGGCGCGCGAGCCCATCGGCGGCGAGGTCGAGCGCCTCGTCCCACGAGGCCTCGCGCCAGCGGCCGTCGACCTTCACGAGCGGCGTCGTGATGCGATCGCGCGCGTGGACGAACCCGGTCCCGAAGCGGCCCTTCACGCACAGCGTGCCCAGGCTCGAGCGGTTGGCGGGAGCGTCGTCGGCCATGACCGCGAGTCGACCATCGGCGCGGACGTCCACGCCGATCCCGCAGCCCACGCCACAATAGGGGCACGTGGTCTCGACGCGCCGGTCGATCGGCGCCGGCGCCTCCTTCGACCTGAGCGCGCCCGTCGGACACGTCGCCACGCACTGGCCGCACGACGTGCAGACCGACGACGCCATGGTGCCATCGCCGAACACGCCGACCTTCATCGCGTGGCCGCGCCCGAGCATCGCGATCGCGCCGATCTGCTGGACGTCGTCGCAGGCGACCGTGCAGCGGCCGCAGAGGATGCACGCCTCGCGGTCCAGGACGAAGAACGACTTGGTGTCGTCGGGCTCGAACTGGTGGAGTGACGCGAACGACCCGTTCCTGACGCCATGACGTTCGCAGGCCCGGCCGAGCTGACCGAAGCTGTCTCGGCCAGATCCCGGCGTCAGCATCGAGCGCGTGAGATCGAGCACGGTCTGCCGAACGCGCACGACCTCCGGATGCGTCGTGCTCACGGCCATTCCATCCCGCGCTGGCAGATGACACGCCGCCGGCGTACCCCGCTGGCCCTCGACCTGGACGAGGCAGGTGCGGCAGGCGCCGAGCGGACTGCGGTCGGGGTCCTTGCAGAGCTGGGGCAGCGGGATGCCCAGCGCGTTGACCGCATCCAGCACGGTCGCGCCGTCCGGCACCTCGACGGGGCGCCCATCGATCGCGAGCTTCATCGCGAACGTATTCTAATGGATACGGCGAGTTCTGGCCCGACACGCCTCCCGGCGCGCTCACGCGATGGTCTCCAGCACGTCTTTTGCTCACGACGTTTCGAAAGGGAGGAGGCTATCGTGGCGGGCTGGGGCAAGATGAGCAGCGGCATGGCCACGGTGGTTGGCAACTTCGAGAACATGGGGATTCCGATGCCCGGGATCGCCGGGCCGCTCATCGTCAGCCTGGAGCTCATCGGCGGCCTCCTGATCTTCCTGGCGGGACCGGGAAGGGCTGCCGTGGACGCACTGTGGTTGGAAGAAGACGACCGCGCACGCCACCAGATCATGGAGCGCGCGGTCTGAACGCTGGGCGCGCGAGTCAGGCGGCCGGTCGCCGGACTCGGCGAGGGCGATGGGAAGGAGGATGGCGCGCGCGAAGTAGAGCGCAGCGACGATCAGAGCGCTGCCGGCCAGGACCAGGAGCGAACGAGGCACGCTTCCCAGGGGAGCAAGCCGACTGCCACGCCGCGTGGGGAAAAATTTTGCCTATGCGCGTATCCCCCTACAAAACTTTCCCCCCTTTCCCGGACGGGCATTCGTGCCATACTTACCTTCTCTGTCTGTGATGAAAGACCTTACGGCGCCGACCAACAGTCATCGCGTCAGTGGCCTCGTCGACGTCCTCGATCGCGTCCTGGACAAGGGGTTGGCGGTCGCGGGTGACATCAAGGTCTCTCTGGCGGAAGTGGAGCTCCTGACCATCCGCATCCGCCTGATCATCTGCTCGATCGACAAGGCACAGGAAATCGGCCTCGACTGGTGGAAATACGACCGACATCTGTCACCCGGTCGGGATGGCAGCAATTCCGAGGAGCTCCGGAAGCAAGTGAAGGAACTCGAGCGAAAGGTGGCTCTGCTCACTGCGTCGCCGGCCCCGCCCCACCCCCCCGCGCGACGGAGCAGCAGGAGCCGGAGACCTAAGGACGCAGGAGGATGAGCAATGCCCGTTGAACGCACAGCCGGCGGCACGAGTCTCATCGATGTTCTCGATCGCGTCTTGGACAAGGGCATCGTCATCGACGCCTGGGTCCGGGTCTCCCTCGTCGGCATCGACCTGATCACCGTCGAAGCGCGGGTCGTGGTGGCGTCCATCGACACCTACCTGAAGTACTCGGAAGCCGTCGGGCAGGTCGTCCCGGCCTCGCGCCACGCCGTCGACAACCGCAGCCAGGAAGCGCTCATCGAGGAAAACGCGGCGCTGCGTGCTCAGCTCGCCGCGAGCTCCGCGAGCTCCAATGGCAGAAGGCAGCGGCGTCCAGCGCAGGTCTAATCGGTGAATCGATCCGTCGCGATTCGCGCGACCCCCGGCCCGACCGGCCGGAGCGACGCAAGGCTCGCGCTGGCCGAGTTTCTGCTCAAGTGTGAGGTCGTCCACGAGTGCGCGCTGTGGTCGCTCGAATGGCTGGGCGATCTCGTGGGCGTGCGGCGGGCCGCGTGCTTCCTCGTCGATCATGATGCCAACGAGCTCGGTGCGGTGGCGGTGTACGGTGGGGCTCCGTCCACGATCTCGCGGATGACGATCTCGCTCGATCAGCGCGATCATCCGCTGGTCGCGGCCTTGCGGACGCCCCGGCCGATCCAGCTGTCTCCGTCGACGTTCGGGCCGCGCCTGCGCCGACCTCCGCTGAGCGGATCGGCCCCGTTCCTGGTTCTCCCGCTCGGTCACTCCGGCGAGGAGGGCAGCGAGGCCCCGGGGCTCATCTTGTTGAGCCCGGCTACGCCCGACGCCGTGCGCGAGGCGACGTGGCTCGCCGGGATCCTCGGCCGGCACCTCACGCGCCTGCGCGCCGTCGAGCAGCGGGCCGCCGCCCATCGCCGGCTGGAGGGCGAGCTCGCCCTCGTGCAGGGCATGATCAACACGGTCCCCGATCCGATCTTGCTGACCGACGTCGAGGGCCGGGTCGTCCTCGCCAACGCCCGCGCCGAGGCGCTGCTGGTGGCGACCGAGCGCGAGAGCGAGGGCCGGCGCCGCGCGATCGCGCTCAACAACATGCTGTTCTCGGCGGCGCTCACCGGACGGGCCATCCAGCGCACGGAGATGCAGCGCCGCGAGCTGCTGCTCGTCGACCCCGTCGATGGCTCCGACCTCCTCTTCGAGCTGATCAGCGCCGTCACCCACGAGCCCACCGGCAACGTCGTGGTCGTCTCGGTCCTCCGCAACGTCATGGACCTGCGCCGCGCCGCCGAGGAGATGGAGGAGAACTACCGGAAGCTCCGGCTGGTCGAGGAAGAGGTCCGGGCCGAGCGCGACCGACTCGACCTCATCATCGATTCGGTGGCCGATCCCATCCTGGTCACCGATCCCGGCGGCGTGACGCTGCTGATGAACGCGCCGGCCGAGATGCTCTTCGCCGCCGCCAGCGAGGCGGCCAGCGAGGTCCTCGTGCGCGTGCAGTCGAACGACGCGCACTTCTCCTCGTTCCACGCCAACGTGCTCTTCGCCAGTGGCACGATCCGGCACACGGGGGAGATCGGCCTCGTGAACCCGGAGACCGGCGAATCGTTCCCGGTCGAGGCCGTGGCCGGCAAGGTCTTCTCCCAGCAGGGTGAGCTGATCGGCATCGTGACCATCCTCCACGACCTGACCCAGGCGCGCGAGCGCGAGCGACTCTACGCCGAGCTCAAGCGCGCCTCCGAGCAGCTCGAGGACAAGGTCCGCGAAGCCACCGCCGAGCTGGTCAGGCAGAACGAGCTGCTGCGCCGCCAGGCCTTCCAGCTCGAGCAGGCGTCGGCCCTCAAGTCGCAGTTCCTGGCGAACATGTCCCACGAGTTCCGGACGCCGCTCAACGCCATCCTCGGCTACACGAACATGCTGCTCCAGGGCATCAGCGGCGAGGTGCCTCCGCCCCAACGGAAGAGCCTCAGTCGCATCGATTCGTCGGCCCAGCACCTGCTCGCGCTCATCAACGACATCCTCGACATTTCCCGTATCGAGGCCGGCAAGATGCCGATCCACGTGGGCGACTGCGCCATCGCCGACCTCGTCGGCGAGATCGTCGCCGAGGTGGAGCCGATCGTCTCGCGCACCAAGCTCACGCTCATGCGCGAGATCAATGCCGACCTGCCGCTGGTGCAGACCGACCGGGCCAAGGTCAAACAGGTCGTCATCAACCTCCTGACCAACGCGCTGAAGTTCACGCCGGAGGGCTGGGTGAAGATCGCGGCCAGCTACGATCGGGCGAGCGATCGCGCGGTCATCGCCGTCAGCGACACCGGCATCGGCATCGCCGACGAAGACCAGGCGCGGATCTTCGAGGACTTCACGCAGGCCGACTCCTCGTCGACGCGCGCCTTCGGCGGCGCCGGCCTCGGCCTCAGCATCTCCCGGCGTCTGGTGACGATGCTCGGCGGCCAACTCACGCTGACGAGCAAGGTCGGCAAGGGCTCGACCTTCACCCTCTCCGTGCCCAGGAGCATGAAGCGCTGATGAAGCGATCGCGGCGAGCGACCAACGACGACACGACGAAGACGGCCGACCGCCCGCCGCTCGTCCTGCTCGTGGACGACTTCCAGGACAACCGTGAGATGTACGCGATGTATCTCGAGCACGCCGGGATGCAGGTCGCCGAGGCCGGCAACGGGCACGAAGCGCTCGATCAGGCCTTCCGCCTCCTGCCCGACCTGATCGTGATGGATCTGTCGCTGCCCGGGATCGACGGCTGGGAGGCCACGCGACGGCTCAAAGCCGACGAGCGGACGAAGAAGATTCCGGTGGTGGCCCTGACCAGTCACGCCCTCGAGGGGTACTCGGAGGGCGCCCGGGCGGCCGGCTGTGACGCCTTCGTGACGAAGCCGTGCCTGCCCGAACAACTCTTGAGCGAAATTCGGAAAGTTCTGGCTGCGCCCTAGGACGGCGGGGGATCTTCATGGCGAACTCGAAAACCGGAGGCAAGATGCGGGGGAGTACGACGAAGAAGACGAAGCCGGCCGTGGTCGAGACGCGTCGCCCATCGCCGGCCCGGGCAAAATCCACTCCGCCGGAGACCGGCGGCGATAGCCTCGGGAAGTACGTCTACTGCGTCATCCAGGCCGACGATCCGCAGCGCTTCGGTCCCATCGGCATCGGCGCCAAGCCGTCCGAGGTCCACACCATCAACTACAAGGACATCGCCGCAGTCGTCTCCGACACGCCGCTCGAAGTCTACGATCCGACCCGTGAGAACGTGCTGGCCCACGAGAAGGTGAACGAGGCGGTGATGCGCCAGCGCACCGTCATCCCCATGTCCTTCGGCACGGTGTTCAAGACCCGCGACGACATCGTGGAGCTGCTGCGGGGCGCCTACGACGCGTTTCGCGACGTGCTCAACAAGATGGAGGACAAGCTCGAGTTCGGCCTCAAGATCCTCTGGGACCGCGACGTCATGATCCGGGAGATCGAGAAGCAGGACGAGGACGTGCGCCGGCTCAAGGGCGAGATCGCCACCCAGAAGGGATCGACCTACTTCGCCCGCGTCCAGTACGGACGGCTCGTCGATGCCGCGCTCGGCACCCTCAGCGAGCGCTACGTGTCCGAGATCTTCTCCGAGCTCCGCGACGTGAGCGTCGCCTCCCGGGCCAACAAGGCCATCGGCGACAAGATGATCCTGAACGCCGCCTTCCTGGTCTCCCGCGATCAGGAGGCCGCGTTCGACAAGAAGGTGAAGGAGCTGGGCGCGCGCTACGACAAGCTGACGTTCCGGTACACCGGGCCGTGGCCGCCGTACAACTTCGTCAACATCCGCCTGAAGCTCGAGCGCGCCAAGGACACGAAGTGATCATCCTGGACTCGCTGCTCATCGGCGGCATCAAGTTCGTTCTGGGCAAGCTCGCCCAGGCGGTCGATGCCGAGATGAACGACGAGGGCCGCCTGCGCGAGGAGCTCCTGGCCGCGCAGATGCAGTTGGAGCTCGGAGAGATGAGCGCCGAGGAGTTCGCCGAGCTCGAGCGTGCGATTCTCGCCCGGCTCCGCGAGCTTCGCGCGGACGCTGGCCCCTCGCTCTCGTCGCCCGACGTGAAGGTGACGGGGGTGGAGGCGCGCGCCTGGGACGAGGAGTAGCGCCGCACTATCACTTCGTCGGTGGCAAGGGCGGCGTCGGCAAGACGACCTGTGCCGCCGCCCGGGCGGTCGCCGCCGCCGACTCCGGCCGACGCGTGTTGATCGTCAGCACCGACCCCGCACATTCTCTCCTGGATGTCTTGAACTTGGGGGGGCCCCTGCGGCTTCCCCCCAAACCCCCCTCTACGCGCGGGGTGCGACAGTCGAGTCCGCCACGCCGCGATTCGCTCGTCAGAATTCCGACGCGGCGTGGGGAGCTCCGGATGGTGGAGCTCGATGCCGACGGCGCGTTCCGACGCTGGATGGGACCGCGCCGACAGGCGCTACGCACGATCGTGGCTCGCGGGACCTATCTCGACGACGACGACATCGATCGATTCCTCGCCCTGTCCCTGCCCGGCGTCAATGAGCTCATTGGTCTCGTGGAGCTCGAGCGGCTGGTGGCGCGCGCGCCGTGGAACGACGTCGTCGTGGACACGGCGCCCACCGGGCACACGTTGCGGCTGCTGGCCATGCCCCAGATCCTCGGACGGATCGCGGGCGTGCTCGACGGCATGTTGGCCAAGCACCGCTTCCTGGCCGAGAGCCTCGGCGGCGAGTACCGTGCCGATCCCACCGATGCGCTCATCACCGAGATCGAACGCGAAAGCGCCGAGCTCGGGGCATTGCTGCGCGATTCCAAGCGCTGCGCGTTCTCGTGGGTGTTGCTCCCCGAGGTGGCGGCGCTCGAGGAGGCGCGTGACGGCGTGCGAGCCCTCGAGGACGCGAGCATGACCGTCGCCGAGATCATCGTGAACCGCGTCGCGCCGCCAGCGTCTGGCCGCTGCGACTTCTGTAGCGTGCGGCGCCGCAGCGAGGCCGGCGTGATCGCCGCGACACGCGCCGCCTTCCCCGGGCGTTCGCTCGTCGCAGCGCCCGATCTTGGCGCCGAGCCACGAGGCGTCCCCGCGCTTCGTCGGTTCGCTCGAACTATCAAGTTGGGAGGCCCCCTGCGGCTTCGCCACTTGGGGGGACCCGTTCCGCTTCCCCCCAGACCCCCCTCTTCGCGCGGGGTGAGACAAACGCAGAAGAATGATCACGGGTGGTTGGAGGCGCTGGCGCCGAGAGGGTTGAGGCTGCTCGTCGTCGCGGGCAAGGGCGGCGTGGGCAAGACCTCGTGCGCGGCGGCGCTCGCTCTCGCCCTGGCCGAGCGTGACCACGATCAGCGTGTGCTCCTGCTCTCGGTCGACCCCGCGCACTCACTCGCCGATATTCTCGAGTTGGGGGGACCCGTTCCGCTTCCCCCCAGATCTCAGTTGGGGGGACCCCTGCGGCTTCCCCCCAAACCCCCCTCTTCGCGCAGCGGGGACACAACCGTCACCGTTGCGGGGACGTCGATCGCGAATCCGGTCAGAGTGGACGGAATCGACGTCGTGGAGCTCGACGCGCAGGCCGCGTTCGCACAGCGTCGCGCGCGGTATCGCGACGCTGTCGACGAGCTCTTCGACGGGCTGCGCGGCGGCTCCAGCTTCGACGCGACCTTCGATCGCACCGTGGTCCAGGACCTCGTCGATCTCGCGCCATCGGGACTCGACGAGGTCTTCGGCATCGTCGGCGTGATCGAGGCCCTCTTTCCTGCCGCCGGCGCCGCCGCTTACGACGTCGTGGTGCTCGACACGGCGCCCACCGGGCATGCCCTGCGCTTGCTCGAGATGCCGGCGTCGGCCCTCGAGTGGGTCCACGCGCTGCTCGCGATCCTGCTCAAGTATCGAAAGGTCATCGGCCTCGGCGAGTTCGGCGCCGACCTCGTCGAGATCGCACGCGACTTGCGACGACTCAAGGCGTTGCTCGGCGAGCCGCGCCAGACGCGTGCCGTGCTCGTCACGCGCGCCGCCGAGATGCCGCGACTCGAGACGGCGCGACTGCTCGCCGCCCTGACGCGGCTGCACGTATCCGTCAGCGGGATCGTGGTCAACGCCCTGACGCCGCCGGGGTGTCCACACTGCCGCCGCGCGGCGACCGCGGAGTCCCGCGCGCTCGACGCGCTCCGGCAGGCGCGGCGGCCGCCCAAGCGGTGCGCTATCATTCTGGCGCCGGCCGAGGCACCTCCGCCGCGCGGGGCCGCCGCGCTCTCGGGCTGGCGTGACCAGTGGATTCCGGACCGCCGATGACGGACGCGAACGGCACCGCCACCTACGTCTACTGCCTGCTGAGCGCGCGGGGCTCGCCGCTGCGGGCCCGCGGGCCGCGTGGTCTCGCCGGGACCGGGGCCGTCCGCGCGCTCGACGTCGACGACGGGTTGCGCCTGATCGTCGCCGACGCGCCGTTGAGCCGATACGGCAGCGAGCCGATCGAGCAACACCTGCGCGACCTCGGCTGGGTCTCATCGTGCGCGGTCGCCCACGAGCGTGTCATCGAGCACTTCGCGCGTCACGGGACCGTCATCCCCATGAAGCTCTTCACGCTCTTCGCCGGCGACGAGCGCGCCGTCGACCACGTGCGGCGCTCCCTCAAGCGCGTGCGACGCGTGCTGACCCGTGTCAGCGATCGCGAGGAGTGGGGCGTGCGCCTGCGGCTCGACGAGCAGCGTGCCCTCCGTCAGCGCATGGCCACCGCGGCCAAAGCGCCGGCCGCCGCCGGCGGCACCGCGTTTCTGCTGCGCAAGCAGCGAGAACGCCAGGTCGTGCAGAACGTCGCCAAGGATGCCCGGATCGAGGCCGATCGGCTCTTTACCGCGCTGGCCCGCCGCGCCGACGACGCGCGCCGCCAGACTCCGAGCCAGGCCGGCACCGGCGTCAGCGTCGCGCTCGACGCGGCGTTCCTGGTGCCGACCAAGCGCGCCGCGGCCTTTCGAGCCGCCGTGAAGTCTGCCGCCGCGACGCTCGAGCCTCGCGGCTTCGACGTGACGCTGACCGGGCCCTGGCCGCCCTACAACTTCGTGGGTGACCCGACGTGAAGAAGGCGCGCGTCAGCAAGGCGCAAAAGATCCTGGCCGAGGCCGACCCTTCGCTGCTGGATCTCGTCGATCACGTCCTCAACAAGGGCGTCTTCATCGAAGGCGAAGTGATCCTGGGGCTGGCCGACGTCGACCTCGTCTATCTTCGGCTCTCGGCGCTGTTGTGCGCGGCCGATCGCCTCGCCAGGCCATGAGCCTCTATCTCTATGCGCTCGTCGGCCGGCCCGTTCGCCGGCCACTCGGTCGCGGTCTCGGCGGTGAGACGCTGAGGCTGATCGAGGTCGCCGGCCTGCTCGTCGTCGCCGCCCGCGTCGGCGACGCGCCGCGAGTGACGCCGACCGCGCTTCGTCGTCACGACGCCACGGTGCGGCGCCTCGCCGGCCGCACCGACGCCGTGCTGCCGATCCGGTTCGGCACCGTGGTCGGTGACCGGCTCGCGCTGGCGCGCGCGCTGGCGCCGCGGGCCGCCGGGCTACGCGAAGCGCTGGCGCTCGTCGCCGGCCACGAGCAGATGACGCTGCGTGTGTACGGCGAGGCCGTGACGACGTCGGACGAGAGCGCCGCCGAATCGGCGGGCGCCGGCCAGCGCTATCTCGCGCGGCGCCTTCGCGCGCGGCGCGCGCCCGAGGTCGATCCGGTCCGTCGCGCGCTCCGCGGACTCGTCAGCGCCGAGCGGATCGAGCGCCACGAGCGACCGCCGTTGCTGGCCAGCGTCTACCACCTCGTCCGGCGCGGCGACAGCAAGCGCTATCTGGCCGCGGTCGCCGCGGCCAGCGCTCGGCTGGCCGGCGTGCGTGTGAGCCCGAGTGGTCCGTGGCCGGCCTACGCGTTCGCGCCGGACGCCGTGGCGTGAAGAAGCGCCGCACGACACCGCGCCGCCGCCCGGCCAGCCGGCCGCCCCTCATCGCCCGTGAGGTGCGTGACATCGAAGCGCTGCGCGAAGAGCTCGAGCGGCGCGTCGACGGCGTGACCTCGCGCTGGAATGCCAATCCCGAGGACGTGCAGCGGTCCGTCGCCAAGCTGGTGCTGACGCTCGTCGAGTTCCTGCGCAAGCTGTTCGAGCGGCAGGCGCTGAGACGCATGGAGGCAAAGACGTTGACGCCCGACCAGACGGAAGCGATCGGCCTCGCGCTGATGCGTCTGGAGGAGACCATCCAGGACATGGCCAAGCGCTTCGATCTCGCTCCCGAGGACCTCAACCTCGATCTCGGTCCGCTCGGGCGCCTCACCTGACGCACCGCGGAAGCGTGACCCGCACCACTCTGGGAAAACTTCTTCACACACAGCGTGCGTGGCTCGTCAGCGAAGCACGATCGGACGCCGGGTTGCAGCGTGGCGGTCGTCTTGCACGCGTTTCCCCCACTCCTGGCCGCCAACGTCAACGCTGGGAGTCTGGAGGGGCGATCGATGCGAGCGCCAGAATCTCTCGATCAGTTGCGCGCACTCGGTCGGATGGTCTGGCTCGGCCCCGCCCGTGGCTGGGTGGCCGAACCCGAAGAAGTGATGGGAGCCCTATCGCACGATGGCTTTCAAGAGGTACAGTACGAGACGGCGCGCCTCGCGCGGCGGCCGCCGGCGGGCGGCGTGTGGCAGGGGCTGAATCCGCGCACCGGCGCGGTGGCTTCGGCGATCTGGGTTGCTCGGGCGCAGTCAGAACGACCGCTGATGTTCATCGACATCGACGGGACCGCCATCACGGGATGACCGCGCGGAGATCAGGCATGGATGACTGGTGGTCGGTGGACGACGAAATCCTCGCCTGTCTCGCGGTGAATCCCTACCTCACACCGGCCGAGCTCGGCCACAAGCTGGGCATGAGCGAGCCCGCGACCAGCTCGCTGCTCGCGCTGCTCGCCGCCGAGGGCAAAGTCCGGCTCCGGACGGTGGAACGCGCCGACTCCCCGGATCGTTAGTACACTGGCGTGGCGTTCAAGCCACGCCAGAGGGGGTCACGTCATGCGCAGCACACTCGTCCGGGGGTTCGTCCTCGCGCTGCTCGCCGGTGTCATGCTCACCGGGACGGCCGGGGCGCTCGGCGTCGGAGACAAGGCGCCCGAGTTCGCGCTGCCGGCCGCGGGCCAGCAGCAGCCGGTGAAGCTGAGCGATCTGCTCGGCAAGGGCCCGGTCGTCATCTACACGGCCATCCAGGTCTTCACACCGACGTGAATCAAGGAGATCGCGGGCTTTGAAGCGGCACTGCCGCAGTTCAAGGCCCTCAACGCCCAGGTGGTGGGCGTCAGCGCGGATCACGTCGCAACCCTCAACGCGTTCGTCAAGGAAAACCACACGCAGCACCTGCTCCTCTCCGACTTCCGTCGTCAGATGCTCCCGCAGTACGACGCGATCGTCACCGATGAGAAGAGCCCGATCTACCGCTACGCCAAGCGCGCGTACTTCATCCTCGACAAGAACGGCACCGTGAAGTACACGAAGGTGATGGACAACCCCCTCGACCTGCTGGACGCCAACGAGGTGCTCAGGCAGATCAGAGAGTCTGGCGCGGCCTCATGAACACGGTGATCGGCCTGGCGCTGGCGGCAGTGCTCGCGTTCGCGACTGCTGCTAGCGCCGCCGGTCACGACTTCGCCGCGGTCGGGTTCCAGCCCTACGACCCGCCGAAGCCGGCACCGGCCTTCGCGCTTCCCGATCTCGACGGCAAGACCACGAAGCTGGAGGACTTCCGGGGCAAGGTGCTCCTGCTGTTCTACTGGGCGACGTGGTGACCGACCTGCCGGGAGGAGTTACCTTCCGTCAACCGGATGTACAGCGAGCTCAAGGCCAAGGGCCTCGAAGCTCGGCTGATCGCGTTTCGCGAGAGCGCCGACCTCGTTCGCCGCACGGTGAAGGAGCGCGGCTACGTCGTTCCGTCGCTGCTCGACGCCAACGGTGACGTCACCGGCCGCCTCTACGGCGTGTTTGGCCCGCCCACCGTGTATTTCGTCGATCGCCAGGGGCGACTGCTGGCTCGCGGCGTCGGCCCCCACGACTGGGCGTCGCCGGCCACGCGCGCGCTCATCGAACGCCTGCTGAACGGCAGCTGAGCGACGCGCCACATCACGGCGCGACCGTGATGCGGCCTTCGACGGTGGCGGTCACGAGTCCGCGGGCGCGGACCGCGCGGCTGATCGTCTCGGCGATCAACTCGCGCGTCACGCCCGTCCCGTTCGCCAGCATCCCGTAGCCATCGCCCCCGCTGTAGACGAAGTCGCTCGTCGCCGCGGTGTACACGGTGTCGTCCGGCGCGATGGAAGCGCCGCCCGTTCGCGTCACGGCCACGACGCGGCGGCCGGGCGGCCGGCGCGGATCGAACGTGTAGCGCAGGCCCGAGACCTGCAAGAACCGTCCGACCCCGTTCTGGAATCGGCCGCCGACCCAGGCTCCCTGACTGACGCCGTTCTCGAGGGCCGCCCACAACGTGCGCCCACTGACGCGAAACGTGACCGCCACGTTGTTGAATGGGAAGACCGCGTGGAAGTCGCCCTCGACCACGTCCCACGGCGGCCCGGCCGCGTACCCGGCGGAGGGACGGCGCAGCCGACGGTCGGCCGGCTGGTACGTGGACGGCACGTCGTCGCGCAGAGCGCCCGACACGTCGAACGCGAAGTCCGTTCCGTAGGTGGCGCGGAGGGCGTCGGTCTCGAGGTTGCCCAGGCGCGACTCCTCCTGGCGTGAGCGGTCGAGACGCACCGCCGCGGCGCCGACCGTGACGTCGAAGAGCGGCCGGCTCCGCGCGTGATATTCCTCGATCAGCGCCTGCACCGTGGGATCGGGGCGCACGGCGTCGGTCCACGGCCGCTTCTGAACGGCGGCCTTGCCCACGACGGCACGGGCACGCCGATCGTAGTCGACGGTGACCACCGCGTACTCCACGCCTTTCGAGCGGTTCTCCACGACGAGCACGCCGTTGATCACCGTGTTGACGGTCATGTCGGTGTGATCGCCGATGAGGACGTCCACGCCGCGTGCCCCGCGCGCCATCTCCACGATCGCGCCGCGCGGCGTGCCATCGGGGGCGACGGCGATAGCGCCCACGTGGGCGAGGACGATCACGACCTCAGCGCCACGGGCACGGACCGCGCGGGCCTCGGCGTTCATCGCGGGCACCGGCGGGAAGAACTGGAACTCACCGCTGCGGCCGACGGCGACGACGGCGGGCGTCTCCGGGTTGCCGATGCCGACGATACCGACCTTGATTCCATTGAGCGTGGTGAGCCACGACGGCGGCACGAGCCGGGTGCCGTCCGCCGCGATGATGTTGGCGGCGACGTACGGGAAGCGGGCGTGCGCCATCAGCGCGCGCAGGTGGCCGACGCCGCGGTCGAAGTTGTGATTGCCCAGCGTATCGACGTCGATGCCCATGAGGTTCGCGGCCAGCACGGCGGGGACGTCATCGAAGAACGCCGACAGCGGCGGCGTGGCGCCGAACGCGTCGCCGGCGGTAACCACCAGCGTGCCGCCGGGATTCGTCGCGCGCTCGGCGTCGAAGTAGGCCTTGAGCGCGGCGGCGCCACCGACCTGGCGCGTCTGACCGCCCTCGACGACGCTGACCGGCTCGATCTGGCCGTGCCAGTCGCTGATGTCGACGATCGTGATTCGCGCGACGTCGGGCGTCCCGGGTTCGAGGCGCGCGCAGGCGGCGAGCGCCAGGACGAGGGCGAGGCGGAGCACGAAGGTGCGTCGCACGCTGGGCTAGGCGCGCGTGAAGAAGAGGGCCCAGGTCGCGCGCAGCGTCCACATCGAGAGCATGAAGCCGCCAGCGACGGCGAGAGCGACACCCCCCACCAGCCTCACACGTTCCTGCAAGACCTGGGTCCGGTGGTCGCCGCGCGCCATCAGCGTGCCGGCGACGGCGAGTGGAACCACGAGGCCGAGGCCGTACGCCATCAGGGTGACCGCGCCCAGCCACGGGCTCTGGCTCGCGGCGACCCAGCCGATGATCAACGCGTACGCGGACAGTGGGCTGAAGATGGCCATCGTCGCCCCGAAGGCGAGCGCGATGATCAGCGCGCGGCGCGACAGGCTGCTCGTCCCCGGTCCCGTCGGCATGGTGCGGACCTGGGGCAGC
>Ga0209802_1000557_pt1 | contig 28649 bp, 31 predicted proteins | sample GraSoiAngelo_129_FD_185886 | JGI IMG/M metagenome (GOLD analysis project Ga0209802, IMG submission 185886) | Grasslands soil microbial communities from the Angelo Coastal Reserve, California, USA - 14_0927_12_40cm (SPAdes) (version 2) | ecosystem: Environmental > Terrestrial > Soil > Grasslands ... | reverse complement strand
ACTGGGTCGCAGTCACCGGGCTCGGCCGCGCGGCGATGAGGTATTACGGTCCTGGCGGGCCCGGCGCGCGGCCCTTGCTACTTGCTCTGGAAGATCGCTCGCACGTCGAACTCGGCCGCTGAAGCGATCTGATCGAACCCGCACTTCTTCGGCGGCTTGTCAGTTCGCCAGCGAAGGAAACCAGTCGCGTGACGGAAGCGCTGGCCCGCCTCGAGCTTGTCGTATGTGACCTCGCAGACGAGCTCGGGACGCACCGCCACCCACTCGGTGTCCTTGCCTCGTGACCAGCGGCTGAGCCCCCCAGGCATGCGGCCGGGGTTCGCTTGCCACTCCTCCTCGGGGATCTCGGTCTCCAGTGGCCTGAGCTTCTTGATCAGCTCCCTGCGCTCGGCGGCGCTGAACGATGACGTGTGACCGACGTAGTGGATGTTTCCCTTCTTGTCGTACAGCCCGAGAAGCAAGGCTCCGAGGGTTGAGCCGTCGCTCGTCTTCCGCCAACCGATGACCACGCAGTCCGCGGTCCGCTTGTGCTTGATCTTCACCCACAGCCGCTTCCCGGGCACGTAGGCTCCATCCCATGCCTTGGCGATCACGCCGTCGAGCCCCGCTCCCTCGAACTTCTCGAACCACTCTTCGGCCGTTTTCGGGTTACGCGTGTAAGGAGTCAGAAAGATCGGCTTCTTCACGCCTTGGAGCAGCTTCTCGAGCCGCGCGCGCCGTTCGCCGAGGGGCTGCTTGCGCAGGTCGTCCGCTCCCTCCGCGAGCAGGTCGAAGGCGATGAACCACGCCGGCGTGAGCTCGCTCAGCATGCGAACGCGCGACTCCGCTGGATGGACGCGCTGCTGAAGCGCGCCGAAGTCGAGGCCGTTGGCCCCCACGACGACAAGCTCGCCATCCAGGACGAGCTTCGATGGACCCAGCTTCCTCAAGGCGGGCAGGACCTCGGGGAAGTACCGGGTCATCGCCCGGCCGCCCCGGCTCATCAAGGCAACCTCCTCCCCGTCACGGAAAACTAGCGTGCGAAAGCCGTCCCACTTGGGCTCGTACTCCCAGCCATCCCCCTTGGGAATCCCCGAATCGGAGATCGCAGAGAGCATCGGTTCCATGTCGAGCGGAAGCGGTAACTTCAAACTTATCCCCAGGTGTCTATATCTTGTGGACGGCGCGGCTCGGTGGTACTATATCGGCGGTCGATCAAACCGGCCACTGAATCTCGACTCCACGCCCCCACCCCAGCCTGGGAAGCTCGCGCAAGCGGGCTTCCCTCCTTTTGGCTAGAACCGCTTTAGAAGCTCACCGATCGTGACCGTGCCGTACTCCTTGGCCAGGACTTGCTTGGCGGTAGCCCACACGCCGCGCGCCGCGACGGGACCCCTGGATTCGAGATCGGCAAGTCGAAGAGCGTCGTAAACCTGGATGTCTGGCACGCGGCGTAGCTGATCCGCCAACCACTTGGCCCACTGCACGAGGTTGCCCTCCGTCGGTGCCGCCTTGGCGGCTGCCGCCACCTTCGGCGCGGTGACCGAAGCTGCCTTCTGTACGGCAGCGGCTGTCTGATCCGCGGCGGCCTGGACCTTGTCGGCCGCGGCATCCACCTTGGCCTCGACTTCCTCGGCTGCAGCTTCCGTGGACGCGGCGGCGGCGGCCGCACGAGCCTTGAGGGTCGCCAACCCCTCGCCGGCGATCTGGCTTATGCGGTCGGTCGCCGACTCGCGAGAAGCGTCCCCGTTGCCCTCGCCCGTGCGCAGCTTCTCGCCGAAACCGCGGCCCAGAGCGCCACCGACCAGGCTCGGCACGTCAAGTCCGGTCAAGCCCTTGATGGCAGTGGTCGATTCGATCATGGCTCGGGTTGCGTTCTTCACGATGTCGGATGCGCCGTCGGCGCTCATCACGGTCAGCGAGTCGATGTGGCTCATCGGCTCCGCGGCGGCACGGACGATATCCGGAAGTGCGGCGAGCACGGTCTGTATGATGGCCGCCTCGTTGAACTGCTTGTAAGCGTCCGCGCGCATCGCAAGCGCTTTGGCCTCGGCTTCACCCTTGGTGAGCACGATCTGCGCCTCCGCCCCACCTTCCAGTCGCGTCGTCTCGGCATCCGCTTCGGCGGACGCGATGCGCGCTCGCTTCTGGCCTTCCGCTCGCGCGATCACGGCCTGTGCCTCCGCCGCCGCTGGCTTGACGGTGGTGGAGAGCAACTCCTTCTCTTTGCGGTCCGCCTCGAGTTGGGCGAGCTCGGTCTGCTTGCGAACGACCTCTTGGGTCGCCTCTGCCTGGGCCAGTGGCCCAGACTGGTCGGCGCGCGCCTGGGCGGCCTGGACCTGAGTCCTTGTCTCGGCCTCGCGAAGTGAGACGTCGCGAGCCGCGTTGATCTTGATCTGCTGGGCCTCGGCCTCCCGCACCGCGGCCTCCTGGTCAGTCGAGGCCTTTGCCATGCGGGCGTCACGGGACACCGTGGCGACGCTCTGCTGGCCAAGCAGCTCGATGTAGTTCGATTCGTCGGAGAAGCTCTGGATGGTGAAGGCGTCGATCTGAAGCCCACTCGTCGCTAGGTCGCCCTTGGCCGCGTCCTGTACCTGCTGCAGGAGCTTCTGGCGGTCGCGGATGAGCTCTTCGATCGTCAGCGTGCCGACGATCGACCGCAGCGATCCCTCGAGGACGTTTTTCACGATCGAGTCCACCTGCTCGGGCTTGGCGTCGAGGAATCTCTCCGCCGCGTTGCGCAGCGACTCGACGTCGCGGCCGATCTTGAACGTGGCCACGCCCTGCACCTGAACCTTGATGCCCTGGCTCGTCACGGCGTCTGCGAGCTGGACACTGATCTGACGCGCCGTCAGCTTCAGCTTGCCGACACGGTCGAGCAGCGGCCGCACGAACGTGCCCCCGCCGACCACCACCTTGACGCCCTTGTCGCCCGGGCTCGCCACAACCTGGCCACGCTCGTCGCGCACCTTGGCGCCGCGCGAGCCGGCGACGATCAGGGCTTCGTTTGCGCCGGCAACGTGGTAACGGCTGGACACGAAAGCGATGAGGAGGATGAGGATGACCACGCCGGTCACGACGAGGAATGGTGTTGATGTCACAAAGTCAGGCATCGGACGGTGCTCCTTAAGTGCTAACCGGGGATGTGGGGGCTACGACCAGATTGGTCCCGGCGACGGCGACGACCTTGACCACGCGACCAGCCGGTATCTCGGCGTCCGCGGTGGCGGTCATGTTGTGTGACGCGCCGGCGAAGCTGATGAGGACACTTCCGAAGCGGTTGGCAGGGATCCCCACCGAAACGCGGCCCGTCGAGCCCACCATGTCCTCGAGGCTGAAGGTGTCGGTCGACTCCGCCTGGCGGAGGAACCGGAAGGCCATCAGGACCACGCCGGCCCCGATCACCCCGGCGACCACCCCGACCAGAGTGGCCAAGCCCACGCCGATGCCGAATCCATGGATTCCCAGCAGCCCGCCCACGCCGAACATGGCGACGAAGCCGAGCAGCACCGGGGTCGGCGAGACGCCACCCAGGTCGAGGCCGAAGTGGAAGGCGTTCAGGAAACCGCCCAAAAGGTCGTCGAAGATCAGGGTCAGCAGTAGGAGGCCGCCCCCGATCAGGAGACATCCGCCGAATACGAGATCCGCCGTGGTCATTCCCAGTCCACCAGCGACTGCATCTTAGGACGGCGCTCGGCAGAACCGCCTACAAACAGCCCAGCAGGGCGTCCACCAGGCTCCGCGTCCTGGGGTCGACGCCACCCGATGGCAGCATCTGGTTCATCACGTACCCAAACGCGATGCCTCGGCCAGGATCCGCAAAACCCACTGACCCGCCCATGCCGTAATGGCCGAACGAGCCCTGGCCGGCCATGGGCCGGAACGGGAAGGAGAGCTGGAATCCGGTCGCGTAGCGAGTCTCGTAACCCAGGACGAGATCCTCCCCTGCCGACTGAACGCGGGTCGCCGCCTCGACAGTTTTCGGCTGGAGCAGCCGCACGCCATCCACCTCCCCGATGCAGGCGGCGTACATGCGCGCCAGGGAGCGGGCGTTTGTGATCCCGTTGGCGGCAGGGATCTCTGCGGCATGAAAGGCGCGCTGGTTGAAGACCGGGGCCGGCAGCGGCGGGTTGACAAACGCCTTGTGCAGCAGCGTTGACGGGTCGAGCAGCCGCGCCGTGAAGATGTCGACCGGGGTTCCGGGAGCGGGCGGCGGCGGGGCGACCATCGGCGCCACCCGTGGCTCCATGGCCTCCGGAAGGCCGATCCACAGATCGAGCTTCAAGGGTTCGGCGATGCGCCTGGCGACGAACTCGCCTACCGACACGCCGACGATCCGGCGGATCACCTCACCCGCGAGCCAGCCGTACGTGCCGACGTGATAACCGTGCGCGGAGTTCGGCTCCCACAACGGACGTTGGGCGGCTAGACCATCGACCACCGGCGTCCAGGCGAAGACGTCCTCGATCGTGAGCCGGCGGTCGATGGCCGGAAGTCCGGCACGGTGGCTGAAAAGCCATCGCACTGGGATGTCCTTCTTGCCTTCGGCTCCGAACTCGGGCCAGTACTCGACCACGGGCGCATCGAAGTCGAGGTTGCCCTCCTGCGCAAGCATGTGCGCGGCGACTGCGACCACACCCTTCGTCGATGACATGACCATCTGCAGGGTGTCCGCGGCGTAGGGATTCGATTCCGCGGGCGTTGCGACGCCGCCCTGGAGGTCGACGACGACGCGGCCCTCTCGATAGATGCAGCAAGCCGCGCCGACCTCGCCAAGGCGCTCGAAGTTTCCGGCGAAAGCTTCGCTCACGGGCTCGAACCCGGGCTTGACGAAACCCTGGATGCGAGTCTCGATCACGCGCCTAACGTACTACTCGCCCACCGCGTTACGTGTACGCGTCCGCACCCGACGGCGATCTGTTGCCCTGCGCATCGGCGTGTTTCCCTGGCGGTAGACAGCGACCTCGATAGGGAGCACGCCCATGTTGACGAGCGCAGCCCACAGGCCGCCCGCCAGCAAGCCGATAAGCGCTCCGAGCATCCCGACCGCGAGCCCCACCCCGGGGATCACAAGAAACCAACGATCGGCGACCAACTCAAGCGACCTGACCTGGTCGCCGAGGGGAAGCAGCTGCTGGGTCACGCCGAGACTGAACCCAAGCTGCGCCTGCCAGTCGACGATCGCGCCTGCAAACCAGCTGATCAGCGCGCCCAGAGTCGCGCCGGCGAACAGGCCGAAAACGAAGCCGGTGATCGCACCCGCGAACATCGCGCTGCGGATCGACAACCGGACCAGAAAATCGTTCACCATGCGCGCCGCCTCACGCGGGACAGAACAATGATCAAAGCGACCAGGAAGGCTGCCGGCAGGACAAAGCCGTAGGCGAGATACGGAACCAGACGCGCATGTCGCTCACTCGGCTCGAAGGCAACCGCCACTCCGGTGGACCGGATGCCGCCGGGTGGAGCGGACGGTGCGGTGCGCGCCCAGTTACGGCCGGCGACCACCCCGGCTTTGCGCAGATAACCGCCTGGCGTATACAGACCAAAAGTCTCCACCGTGATACCCGGTCGCTGCGTCCAGTAGTCATCGAGCGTCCACCACACCGCAGCCCCGATGAACCCCTGCTGCTCCGTGTCGAAGACCGGCGCAAGCTGCGCGTAATAGGTGTTGAAGACCCGGAGTTGCTGGTTCTCGTCAGCCGGATTGTCGGCCCAGTGTCCATACTCGAGCACCATGATCGGCTTGCGAGGGTAGGTCTTGTGCGCATCCATCAACGCCTTTTGCACGGTTAATCCGGACAGCCGCCCGCCGTACAGCACTCCGTAGTACATCGTGAATCCGGCGACGTCGAGGTTCGCGCTGGTCTGGTCGGTGGGTTCGGTGCCATAGGCCGCCTGGCCCGTGAGACGGGTGCCGTCGATCTTCCGATCGAGGGAGTGCAGCGTATTCAGCGCGCTGGCTCGTTCGAACGAGCCGGTCGATTCGTTCGCGAAACCATGAAAAAGGACGCTGGGTCGGTTGAAGTCGCGCAAGTCCATCTCGGCGAGCATCTGCTGGGGGATGCCACGATCCATCGCGATCGAAAACGTTTGCGGCGTGAAGTGGTAAAGCGGAATCTCCTCCCACAGGGCGATTCCAAGCCGATCGGCAAGCACGGGCAGCATCTGGTTCGGCGGATGGTGGTCGACCCGGATCAGGTCCGCGTGGACTTTGACCGCCCGCTGCAGGAGTGACTCGATTGCGGCCGCCGAGGTGAGCGGGCCGCCTGCCGGACGGCCCTTTGTGACAGGAAGCTGCTTTTCCTCATGCATCGCGACACCGTTGAAGATTATGGGAACACCATTGAGTAGGACGCGAGGCGCGGTGGAGTCGACGCGTACCTGGCGGAGGCCAAAGCTGGTGTACAGGTCGTCGACAGGCTCGTCGTTGGCAAGCATCGTCACCTGCAGGACATAGAGCGCGGGGAGGCCCGGGCTCCAGAGATCGGCTGACCGGATCGCAAAGGGAGCGGCGACGCGAAAGACGGATTCACCGCTCACCGTGCCGAGGTCGATCCGGTGATCGAGCAACTCTTCCGCGTCGGACGGAATCAGGCTTTGCGCGTCCGGACTGAGTGCGTTGCTCGCGTTGACCTGGGCCGGCCAGAGGCGCACGTCGGCGGCGCCTTGGAGGTTGCCCGGACCCCGGTGCTGGACGACGATCGACACATCCGCACCGTCGAGGTGGGGCGTCACGTCGGCGCGCACCACGCTGAACGCGGGCATAGCCTCCAGCCAGACGTCGCCGACGATCCCGCCGTAGTTCCACCAGTCGGCAAGGCCCCACGGGACGATGTCGTCGCGGGTCCCCCACTCCGGATTGTCGACGCGGACCGCGAGGCTGTTGTAGGCGCCTGGAACCAGCGCCGTCGTGGCGTCGAGAGAGAAGGGCGTATCGCCCCCTTCGTGGTAGCCGAGGTACTTGCCGTTGAGCCAGACGTCAGCGACGTAGCGAACCGCACCGAACTTCAGGAGCGCGTACTTGCCGCTGAAGGCGGTCGGGACGAAGAAGTCATGTCTGTAGAAACCGCCGGTGATGCTGCTGTCGGGCGGCGGGTTGAACGTGCCTGGGACAGCGATCGCCGCCCAGGTTGCATCGTCATAGATCGGAGCGGCCCGCTGACCGAGCTCCGCCGTGAGATCGCTCAGCGAGCTCTTCCGATCGGTGAGGCTGGCGGCTATGTCCAGCTTTTGCGGATCGAAGCGCCATGCGCCATCGAGGTCCACAACCAAACGGGGTTGCCGGTCGAAAGTGGGTACGGGCTGGCCGGACTCGAACGCGACGACACCCCCAGGCTCGTCCTGCAGGGAGAGCGTCGGAGCGAGATTGGCCTGTCCCGGCGTAGGAACGAGGCTGCACGCTGCGGCCGCCAGCGGAAGCACCAGCGCACCGGCGAGGACGATCGCTCGCCGGCATGTGGGCATCATCGCCTCCAAGGTACTAGGGCACGTTTGTTCGGATGCCCAGCACCTCACTAGAGAGCGCTCAGAGTGGCATATGTACCGGATGCCCAGATCGAGGTTACGATCGCAACGGAGGTGGACTGACATGATGTTTGGCACGGTCGCGCGATACCTGGTCAAGCCCGGCCACGAGAAGCAGCTCATGGAGGAGATGGGATCGTTCGAGGGAGATCCGCCCGCGGGCTGGCTGTATCACACGGCCTTCCGCAGCACCAAGGACCCCAACGAGATCTGGCTCAGCGTCGTATTCGAGAGCGAAGAGGCCTATCGCAAGAACGCCGACAGCCCGGACATGGACAAGGAGTACCGGCGCATGCTCGAGCACCTGCAAGGCGAGCCCGAGTGGCACGATGGGCACGTGATCCACGAAGCGATGAGGGAGTCGCCCAAAGCCTGACCCAGCTCAGCTCCTCCCGCGAGTGCCGGCTCCGGCAGGATTCGCTGGCCGCCTTACCATGCGAGCGCCGGCATCCGCGGCAAATACGGATGTGGTCGGGCGGGCCTCGAGGAGCTCGTAACGCACGGCCCGGCGGATGACGAACCGTTCGGCCGAGTAGCGTCTGCGTGTCGCTGCGTCGACCATCCAGTTCGCGCGCCGCACGAAGCGCAGGTGTTCCCATAGGTACTGTCGGACGGCGGCGAGATTGGCGAAAGGGAGGCGGTGCCAGAAACGCCCGCGACGTCTGCGCTTGAAGAGTCCCTCGCGAACAACGCGCGCGATCGCGCGATCCGACGCTCGATCGCTGACGAGTTCGGCGCTGGACGTGTTAACGACGCCGAAGCGCTGGAATCCGCGGGCCTTCTGACGCTCCGCGTACGCCAGGACGCGCGAGTCCGGCCGCGCGTCGATCAGGACCCCCCCGGGCGCGAGGACCCTATGAACCTCGCGTAGGGCATGGACCATGCCCTTTCGTGCGATGCATCAAAGCGTCCACGACAGAATCACCACGTCGAACGCTGCATCTGAATACGGCAGATGCTGCGCCGCGCCGACGGCGAAACGCGCGTTTCGAACACCGGCCTCTCGCGCGTTCTTCTTCGCGGCAGCAATGCCCTCGACATCCGGATCGAGACCGTCAACACTTACGGCGAAAGGCGCCACACCGAGCGCGAAGCGGCCGTCCCCACATCCGAGGTCCAGGATGCGCTTCCCGCGCACGAGCCGCTCGCCGCCCCACTCGCGAAGCTCGTCGACGGGGCGCGGCCGGAGCGTGGAAGAGACCGCGGGGACGTGCTTTCCTACGTCGCCGGCCAGGCTCGCCGAACGAGTGCTCACGTTCGCGTGCAGCTTACATCTGGCTTTTGTGACGAGGCGGCGCGTGAGGAGTGGCCGCCGCGAATTCTGGTCGGGGGGACGGGACACTGGCCGCCTGAAGTCGCAGGGGGCTTGCTTGAGCTCCTTAAGGTGCACCGACTCGGGCCGATTTGGGCGTGAACTTCTCGTAGCCGGTGATTTGAGTCTCGCTCTCAACTCTCACGTCGACTTCCAACCATTTCAGCCAAGTTGAGGGGGTGCCGCGTGAGTGTGCGCGGGTTCGTGGCTAGTACAACTGCGAGGGCCGCTACGCCATGAAGCAGCGCAACAATGATCGGGATCGTATGCACATCGGAAGCGGGGGCCTGAACGATCGAGTTGTCGAGGTTGAAGGCGCCATGCGCCACCAGTACGACAAGCAGGCTTCCGCGCGTGCCGTTGTACAACCACGCGTACAGGACTGCGGTCGAAGTTAGGCGAAGGTAAGTCTCAGGGAAGTCTGTCCAGGCGAATAGTGAAAGCCCGCCGGGTACTGCCACCGGCCAGAGATGCCAGGTGCTCCAGAGCAAACCGATGATGACCGCCGCCCCCAAAGCACCGGTTCCAACTTGAAGCCGCGACTGCCCAAGGCCCCTCCATCCCAGTTCTTCTCCGATCGCTCCGGCTATCACCGCTCCGATGACGAATAGCAGCGCGGAGATACCTCCTTCGGCGGTGCCTGATGGCATTGCCAGCCACTGCTTCGGTGCTGCCCCGCCGAACATCACAAAGATCAAGTCGGCCAGAAGCAGCAGCGGGATCGGGCCTAGCAGCGCGACAAGGTACCAGCCAATGTGAACGCGCCACCGAGTTACCTGTCTCAGAAGTTTGCGCACCCCGCCGGCGCCTGGCCAGCGCCACGCAACCAGTAGGGCAGCGATGGTGGGCGTATAGGCGGTGAATAGGATCCCGATGAGTACGATCGGCGCTACGCCCGCCGTGCTGGCGTTCAGCTTAGCCAGGTCGATGTGGAGGATGTATAGCGGGGCGAGGCCAAGGAAGAGCAGGGCGAACACGAGAATCGCCCAGGCGATGACCGCCCTGTCGATGTCGACGCTCGGACCGGGCGGAGACTTCAACGGGACGCCGTCTCGGATGGATCCATAGCCGAGCCGGCCATTGGTGCCTCGAGCCCATACCCACCTGGCCGCCACCAAACCATTCGGGCTTCGAGCCAACTAGGCCGAATGATTGTCTTTTGGCGGGATCATTTGCGATCATTCCGCGGGCCGGAGCCCGACCAGAAGTTCAAATCCCGATGCCTTGTTCCGCTGCGCCTGGTGACTGGTTCCAATATCTGGGGTGTGAACACGGCTCGATGCCCAGATGTTGGGGTCGATTTAATCAAGCAATGGTCGGGCGGGCGAGATTTGAACTCGCGGTCTCCTGGTCTCAAACCGAACCTGATGGCCTACCGAACTTGACCTGAATTCATCGCACAAACGCGGATTGTGCGCAAGTCTCTTAACTCGAGACCTTGGGCACTTCGATGACAACTGTGCCGAGATTGCCATGCGACTCCGAGGCGCTCATCCGCATTAAGCCTGGACCTGGAAACACCATGTAGCCGGTGTAGTCCAGATGTGGTGACACCTCAACTGAAAGCCTGCTCACGCTCAGTTGCAAGCGCGAGTTCCAATCACAGCCCCCGTAACTAAACCGGACAGCCTTCCCTGTCGAACACTGGGTGCCAGACAAGTCGACGGTACCCGTGCTCTTCGGGTCGGGATGAATGACGACCTTCCAGCCGTCGTACGGAGCGTCACCGGCTAGCCGTCGTACGGAGCGTCACCGGCTGAAAGCACTGCGGGAGTTCCCGGATCGACGCGCCCGAAAGCCGAAATCCAAACTGGCCCGGCCCGCGCGAGTCCATAGGGCGCAAAGCCCTCGGGGCCGAGCTGTAGGGTGGAGACCACGCAGCCCTGCGACGGTGTCTGATTCGCGACCGGCGGGCCGTTGCGTGGCGTACACCGCAACGACAAGCAGGCAGGCCGCACCGAAGCCGATCGCCTTTGAGTGGGAGACCACCATCGACCTCAGTTGATCCAAATCACAAAGCTGAGCACCGTGTCGCCATAGTGACCGATGACCATCCAGCATCCTGCCTCGGGAACGTTTACGCCAACTAGCATCGCCGAGCCGATGTCTTCAGCAAACGCATTCGTGGCGTTCGAGGACACCAGCGGTTTCGCTGGTCCATTAACGCGCGTACCCGTAACCCTGAGCTGCGGGGTTGGCTCCCCCTGCCAGTTGTAACTATCGCGCCACCAAAACACCTTCTGTGAGTAACCAGCGGGCTCGCGGGGAAGACCGAGCCAAGCTCCATTCCTTGGCAACGCCGTCCACAGCGCCGGCGTCCCGTACCAAAATTGGTCACCCGGCGCTAGCCGGCTATACGGAGCCGGCGGTACGAACGGGGGATCCGGAGCCCTGGTTGTGGCGCACGACCTGTCCGCCGGAGAAGAAGCGGTTGCTGTCGACGAACCAACCGGTGTGGACTGTGCCGAGATGGCTGGCCTGCCACACGAGGTGAACAGCAGCGGAACAACAATCAGGATGCCGAAGGAACTGCGCGACTTAGGCCCCAGTTCAATCACCATGCTCTCTACACCGCACCGAAGACCTGAGTTCCACATTCGCCACTTCCTCACGTCTTGTCAACACGAACTTGAACGGCAGCGCGAACTGCGGCGCGCTCGCAGGAGTCGGAGCCATCACTCGGGTAGTGGGTCCCGAGCAGTGCCTCCAGCTGTTCGTCCGGCAAGAACCGCCCGAAAAATGCTGCGTTTACGCCGATCCGCCGCCGCTCGACGCGACCGTCTCAGTCAGTTCGAAGCAGATCATCTCCTTAAGCGACAAGCCCAGAACGCAACCGATCGCACGCAGCGTGCCGAAGGTTGGACGCCGCCGGCCAGCGAAGAGGTCGCACAGCGTGCCCTCGTCAACATGGGCCTCGCGTCCGAGCTCACGGACGAGTCCACCCACGCAGGATGCGCGCCCGATCGATCGTCACAACGTCGACCGACCAGAACGCAGACGACCTCATCGAGACCGGCTCGGGCCACTCCGTATACCGCAATGCGCTGCAGGCTTCTCGCCTACAAAAGCAACGGAAGGCACGGTGTTACGCGTTCCGTGCATGAGCTGGAGCGGCTTTTGGCGTCCTCGGTTAGCGGGCTCGGACCGCCGCCATCGAGCTGCTCACTGGCCGCCAGCGCACGAGTGCCGAGGCGCGGTGACAGCCTCGCCAGCGTTGCGTTCGGCGACATGCAGGTTCTTCTCCAGTCCGTCGCCCGGCGCATTGCGCGCCTGAACGCGCGCACGGGCTGAGGTTCGCGCCTCCCCGTGCGCGTCGCCGGCGCCCCTCGCGAGGCTCCGCCACGCGCCGGCATCGCCGCGAGCGTGTAAGTGCAGCTGCCGCCACGGCCGAACGTCTTTGTCATTGCACTCAAGCCAAGCAGGCCAGGCGGGACGTTTCAACGGCGATTCGGGACGTTTCGAAACGTCCCAAACGTCCCCAAGACGTCCCCGGAGGGGAACGCCTACGTTCCTCGCGGTGTAATAGACGCAGATGCGCCGGGTCTGTTTGGTTGCGGCCGTCGCACTTATTACGGCTGGATGTTCAAATACGCCATCCGCCTCGCCGTCCGTCTCCCCCACGGGCCCACCTCCTGGGGCCTCCATCGTCGCCGGAGGTTGCGGCGCAACTCCCGTCTACAAAGGGCATGAGCCTGCCTGGATGGACGAGGCGGGAGCGCCAGCTGACCTGCCCTACGTGCTAGCTGTGCCGCAAACTGCCGCCGGCTTCATCTTCGGCTACCCGCTGCGGGCCGGACACCCCGTGAACCCGTCGAACAAAATCCTATGGGTCGTTGACTTCCCGCGAAGCCGATCACTGCTGCAAATTACCGGCCAGTTGTCGGACGCAAACGAGCCTTCAGTCCGTGAATCCGTGCCACCTGACTCCGGGCCAGGCGAGATCTATCCGTCGATCGTCGACGTGCCTCAACCTGGGTGCTGGCGCTTCGACCTGTCCTGGTCTAGTCAGCACGCCGCCGTGGATCTCGTGTACCAGTAGACGCCAGTTCGTTCAGTCCCGCTGACCTAGGACCACTCCGTCGCCGGGTTGCTGGCTATCAGGTCGACCCAGTCCGCACGCGAGCCCAGGTCCCGCTCGGTCGCCAGGCGCACGTAGCGCTGCAGCATTCCGAAGTCCGAGTGACCCATGGCCGCGCGCAGGTGCTCGAAGTTCCAGCCCATCTTCGCTGGCACCGTGGCAAACGTATGCCGGAAGGCATGGGCGTGTATCCGAAACCCGGTCCGTTCGGTGAGGCGGTCCATCATCGACTTGATTCCCGGGCCCTGGTACGGGTTGCCGTGTCCGTTGATCAGCAGCCGTGGCAGATCTGTATCGCGACGGTGGCGAGCCTCGTAGCGCTTGATCGCCTCCGCCAGCTTGGGCGTGATCGGCACACGACGCGACTTGCGGCCCTTGGCACCGGCGTTCCAGCGAACGCGAAGCTCGACGCGGCCCGTGCCCAGCGAGTCGGTCATGACGTCCGATAGGCCGTCCGGCCCGACGACTGCCAGCCCGCAGAGTTCCTCGCGCCGCAGGCCTGACCCCACCAGGATCCGGACCACCATGTCCTCGGTCGGCACCGATGGGTTGCAAGCGGCCAGGATCCTCTTCAACTGGGCGATGTGATAGACGGTCGGCTCCTTGTCCGGCACCCGCGGCGCCGTCAGCTCGAGGACGCGCCCGTCCACTGCATAACCCTCGCGGCGAGCCCAACGCAGGAAGCACAGGACGGCCCGATGCGACTCCAGGATCGTCTTGGGCGCCAGCGGCCGGCCCCACTTCCCCATCTTGGTCGCCAGGAACGCTCGGTAGGTGCGTACCCGCCCGACGTCGACCTCCTCGAAGCGCCGCACACCCTCCGCCGCCAGCCAGCGCAGGAAGGGCAGGACCGTCTCGTCGTAGTAGATCAACGTCTTCGGTGAGAGCAACTGACCCTGCCGGTCCAGCCGGAAGTGCTCGTAGCCGACGACCAGTGGTGGCTGCCGGCGCACCGGAACAAAGCCCCCGTCGTTGACGACCCGAACCGCATGTATCACGGCGCCCATCTTGGCCTCCCTTGTAATGGGTAGGCCAGCGTCCAGGTCTCTTAACTCGGCATGTTCCAGGCGTTTTCCGCAGCCGTCCCAATCCCGCGCCCAACGCCTTCCCAAAAGGTCGAAACGAACTCGAAATCGACCCTCTGTGAGGCTGCCTACAGCATGTGGTCGGGCGGGCGAGATTTGAACTCGCGGTCTCCTGGTCCCAAACCAGGCGCTTTTCCGAGCTAAGCTACCGCCCGAGCTGACGCAGCGCGCCCGACTCTAGCAGCGCCCGCGCCGCTGCCGCGCGATGGCTGTACTTGCGCTTCTCTTCGGGCGCCATCTCGCCAAACGTCTTCCAGGTCCGGGGCACGAGGAAGATCGGGTCATAGCCAAAACCGGCCTCGCCGCGCCACTCCGGCACGACCTCGCCCCGGCATTCCCCTTCGAAAAATTGCGTCTCACGATTCGCCGCCGCCAGCGCGATCACGCACACAAAGCGCGCCAGCCACGGCCGCGGCACACCGTTCAACCGGCTCAGCAGCTCCGCCGTGCGGTCCCTCTGGGTCGCGCCAAGCCGAGCCGAGCCGATTCCCGGAAATCCATCCAGAGCATCCAGCTCGATGCCCGAGTCGTCGCCCAGCGCGGGTAGGCCGGATTTCGCGAGCGCAGTCTCGGCCTTCAGTCGTGCGTTCTCGGCGTATGTGTCCCCCACCTCGTCGACCTCGCTGTCGAACGCGACGATGTCGACACCGGCGTCTGACAACAGGTCGCGGTATTCACGAAGCTTGCCGGCGTTTCCCGAAGCGATGACGAGACGGGGATGATCAGGCAAGCCTGGTCAAAGCGTGGCGAGCGCCCGCTTCTGGGCGACGATCAGCTCCTTGATGCCCTTGAAGGCCAGCGCCAGCATCGAGTCGAGCTCGGCGCGCGTGTAGGGCGCACCTTCCGCAGTCGCCTGGAGCTCGACCAAGCGGCCGTCTTCAGTCATGACACAGTTGAGGTCGGTCGAGGCCTGGAAGTCCTCGGTGTAATCCAGGTCTAGGACAGGTGTGCCTTCGACCACGCCACAGCTGACCGCCGCGAGGTGCTGACGCACAGGGAGCTCGGCGATCATGCGCGCGTCCTTCATGCGCTTGATCGCCATGTAGAGCGCGGCAAACGCACCGGTGATCGATGCGGTGCGCGTGCCCCCGTCCGCCTGCAGGACGTCGCAGTCGAGCGTGATGGTGCGCTCGCCAATCTTGCCCATGTCCACGGCCGCGCGGATCGAGCGCCCGATCAGGCGCTGTATTTCATGCGTCCGGCCACCCACGCGACCCTGGATGGCCTCCCGCGCCCCGCGGTCGTGCGTGGCACGCGGAAGCATCGAGTACTCCGCGGTGATCCAACCCTGGCCGCTGCCGCGCCGGTGCATCGGCACGCGGTCCTCGACGCTGGCGGTGATCCACACCCGCGTGCGTCCCATCTCGATCAGGCATGAGCCCTCGGCGTGCACGTTGACGCCGAGCTCGATCTTCACCGGCCGCAGCTGGTCCGGCGCACGCCCGTCCCGGCGCGCGGCCGTGCCTGTCACCGTCCCAGCAGTTTCAGTAATAGCGCTGTTCCCTCAAAGAAAAGATAAAGCGGGATGAACATGATCAATGGAGTCAGCGGGTCGGCGCCCGGGGTCAGGAAATTGGCGACCAACCCCAGGCCGAGAAAAAAGTACGGCCGGCGCTTGTACAGCCATCGTGTGCTGACGATGCGAAGCATGCCGAGCACGAACAGAACTACTGGCAGCTCGAACACGATCCCGAAGCCGATGATCATGAGCAAGACGAAGCTGAGGAATTGGCTAAGGTCCGGCAGATAGACGACGCCCGTGGGCGCGAACCTGTTTAGCACGTTTAGATACAGAGGCAGCGCGAAGACCGCGACCGCAACGCCGACCGCAAAGAAGAAGATGGTCGCGACGACCAGGGGCAAGATAAACCGCCTCTCGTGCTGATGAAGCCCAGGGCTGACGAACCACCAGACCTGCTGGATCACGATTGGCGCGGCGACGATAACGCCGATGTACATCGCGACCTTCAGCTCGTTGAGCACACCGCCCGCGGGCTGCAGGTAGACGGCGTTGTGAATCCCCGCGTGGCCGACCAGAAAACTGATGACCCGGCCGGAGATGAAGAAAGCTCCCACGGTCGCAACCGCCCAGGCGATGAGGGAAACGATCAGGACTCGGCGAAGCGCCTCGAGGTGCTCGATGACCGACATCCGTTCATCCTCGATTGGAGCGCTGGCCCGAGGCGCGCGCTGCAGGACCCTACCGAGTAGGGCCATTAGCTCTGGTTGGAGTTAGCCTCGGACGTCGACGAGCCCTTGGCGGCGCTCTCGGTCGGTGCCGGCGGCTCTGGCTTCGCTTGCGCCGCCGAGGTGACCTCGTTGGTCAGGTCGGTGGTCGCCTTGCGAAATTCCTTCATCGCTTTGCCCACCGCGCCTCCAAGCTCGGGCAGGCGGCCCGGCCCGAAGATGATCAGCACCACCACCAGCAACAGGACGATGTAGGCCCAGTGGATTCCGAACACTTCGAGCCGATTATAGGCCCCGGTCCGCCCGGGCCCGGCTCAGCCCCATCCCCCGGCTGCGCCGGGTACTCCCCCGCCGGCCGGGAAGAGTTGTCAGGAAACCCTGATCGTGATCGAGGTAATGGTGTCGGTGACCGAGATCGCCGTCACGTTGGTCATTCCGCCGACGACCGTGCCGAACCGGTTGTAGGGGACGGTCGGGCCGGGCGACGGCCAATTTCCCTTCTGGATGAAAAACTGGCTTCCGTTGACAGGTCCTCCCGGCACGCGGGCCATGCCGACGGCGCCGGGAGTCCACGGCGTGGCGGTCGTCTCTTCCGGCAGCGTGTACCCCGGCCCTCCGCGGCCGTCGCCGCGCGGATCCCCGCCCTGGACGACCCAGTCCTCCGCCTTCCAGAAGGTGAGGCCGTTGTAGAAGCCGTGGGTGGCGAGGACGACGAAGTTGTTGACCGTGACCGGCGCGACCTCCGGAGCCAGGTCGATGACGATGTCGCCGTGACCGGTCGTGATCGTCGCCTGAAGCTTCTGCTTCGCGGTGATGCACATCGGCTGCGGACCGATGAATTTATGAGGTCCGATCTGCGTCGAGGTCGCACAGTGGGCCAGGGCCGGCGGAACCGCCGGTTCGAGTGCTTTGCTGATCAGCACCCCTGCGCCGGCGACCGCGGCGATCAGCGCGCCCATGACCAGGAGCGCCATCCACGCCTGGCGTCCCCATGGCGGGGGCGCCTCGAGCTCGTCGGGTTCGACGGGCGCGGCCCGTCGCGACGGGCGCGGCTGGCTCACTTCCTCGCGGCCGCCTCGGCGATCGCTTGCACCAAGCCGTGCGTCGTGTACTCGCGGGCGACGATCGACGCACTAAGGCCAAGCTTCCGCGCGCTGTCCGCGGTAACGGGGCCCATGCAGGCGATCTCAGCGTCGCCCAGGATCGCCGGCAGGCGGTCTTCAGGGAACGCGCGTACGAAGTTGTAGACGGTCGACGAGCTCGTGAACGTGATCACGTCGACGCCTTCTCCATCGAACAGGCGGAGAAGCGCCGGACCCGCCTCGGGCGGGCACACGGCTCGGTAGACGGGCAGGACCTCGACCTCGGCACCTCGATTGGCAAGCAGCGATGGTAGTGCGTCACGGGCAACCTCCGCGCGCGGCACCAGCACCCGCATGCCGGCCATCTCCCATCCTTGCAGCGCGTTGGCCAGCCCCTCGGCGGTGTACTCGGAAGTCACCAGCTCGGGCCGGAGCCCGTGCCCGGCCATCGCGTCGGCTGTCTCCTGACCGATCGCGCACAGCTTCGAATTGTGCAAGGCCCGCGCATCGGAACCCGTGGTCAGGAGCATCTGGAAGAAGATGTCCACCGCGTTCGCCGACGCGAAGATGACGAGCGCCGTCCGCTCGAGGTTGTTGATCGCGTTGCGCACCCTGTCATCGATGGGCAGGCGCCTGATCTCGATGGTTGGTATCTCGACGACTGACGCTCCCAGCTCGACCAGCTCACGGCGGAATGGGTCGACCTGGTGCCTGGCCCGGGTGATCAGGATCCGGCGTCCATGTAGGGGACGTCGCGACAGCGTGTCCAATCGCTCGGCCATCTCGACGCCCGGTCCGAGCACGAGCAGCGCATCGCCCCGCAATCCATAGGTGGCGGCCTTGCGCGCCAGCTCGCCGAGGGGCGCCGTGACGCGGTGCTGTCCGGGCTGACCGGGATTCAGGATGAGCGCCGCCGGCTTCTGTGGCGACCGGCCGTTCTGTAGCAGCGCGGTGATGCCCGACTCCCACCACCCCGAGGCAAGACGCAGGACCACGGTCTCGCCGCCGGTGACCAGCCCGAACCCAAGTGAAGCGGAAAGACCTTCGATGGTCAGCGGGATGCCGCTCATGACCGGCGCAGCGAGCTCGACGATGAGGCCTGGCATTGCTTCGAAATCGATCCCGGCTCGCTCGAGCCGGTCGGCGACCGCGCTGCCGTTCGAGAAAGCGTATGGATTGCCTGGAAACAGCACAGTGATCTTCTTGCCGTTGCGAGCGAGCTTGATCACCTCATCGATCGTTTCGAGGGGCGCGACGTCGGCATTCGATTGCGCAAGGTGAAGCAAACCGGCGCCGCAGCCATCGTAGTTGCGAATGACGTCGGCGTCCTTGATCGCTTCGACTGCCTGCATGGTCGCAAGACCTGGATGGCCTGGTCCTACGCCGACGAGCTTGACCGTGCTCATAGCACCATGTCCATCCCCACCCGGGACATGGGGGACAGGTTAGAGCTTTCGGCTGACCACGTACTCCGCTAACGAGTCGAGCGCCAACGTCGCTTCGCTTCGCTCGAGTTTTGTCAATTGATCGCGTGCCGAATTCGCGTGATCGCGTGCCAACGCGAGCGCGAGCTGGGGTCCATCGCTGTTGCGAACGGTATCCGCCACGCGTCGCGCTTCCTGTTGATCGAGCCTTCGTCCCTCTTCGAGCTTGATCGACGAAAGCATCAACGGAAGAGTCGCGAAACCCTCCACGATGTCATGCCCGATCGGCTTGCCGACCTCGCCCTCAGCGCCCGTGTAATCGAGCACGTCGTCGGCGATTTGAAACGCGAGGCCGAGAGAGCGGCCGTACGCGCTCAACGCGGCACGCTCCTGGCTTGCGAGACCAGCGAGCAGCGACCCGATCTCGCAGCACGCCGCGAGCAGCATCGCCGTTTTGGCCTCGATCCGCTGCATGTACTCCTCGACGTCGGTGCTGTATCGATACCGAATGGCCTGCTGGCGTACCTCACCCGCGCAGATGCTCATGACCGTGCGGGCGAGGATGTCAACGACCTCGGGCACGTGGGTTCGCGACGCATGCTCGTAAGCCTTTGCGAAATAGAAGTCGCCGATCACGATCGCCGGCTCGTCGCCCAGAGCCGCCGCCATGGTTGGCCTCCCGCGCCGGGTTGCGGAGCGGTCGATGACGTCGTCGTGGACGAGGGTGGCCGCGTGCGTGAATTCGACCGCCATGGCGGCGGGCTTCAGCCGATCGAGCTCGTAGCTGCCGCACAACGCGGAGAGAAGGACGAGTGCCGGCCGGATTCGCTTGCCGCCGGCCTGGAACAGATCCGCCATCGAGCGCGCAACCTCCGGCGGATCGCGGTCGATTTCTTGTAGGAGCTCTTTCTCGATCGTGGCCAGGTCCGACGCGGCCGGGCCGAAAAGGTCTGTCGTCCTCTCCGTCAAGAGCCCTTGACCGACAGCCGGTAACCGAGCCCGGGCACAGCCTCCAGGCTGACCCCGATGTTGGAGCGTTCCGAAAGCTTGCGGCGCAAACGCTGCACGTGTGGGTCTACGGAATGGTCGTCGAGGTCGTGCGGGTAGCCCCACACCTTGTCCCGCAGCTGCGCTCGAGTGAGCACGCGCTCCGGGTTGGCCGCAAGCACGGCGAGGAGGTTGAACTCCGTCATCGTGAGCGTGATCTCCTCATCACCCACCTTGACGCGACGTGCGGCGTTGTCGATCTGCAGCGCGCCGATGCTCAGGACCCCCTCGCGGCCGCCGCCGGTTTCGGACAGCGCCGAGCGCCGCAGGTGCGCGTTGATTCGCGCTGCGAGGATCCGCGAGTCGAATGGTTTGGTGATGTAGTCGTCCGCGCCGACTTCGAGACCGACGACCTCGTCCATCTTGGTCGAGCGGCCGGTCAGCATGACCATCGGACTGACCACGCCCTGCCGGCGAAGCTCGCGGATCACCTCCGTGCCGCTGATGTCCGGCAACACCCAGTCCACAAGCACGAGGTCAGGTTGCGCATTGCGGCCGAGCTCGATCGCCTGTGCGCCGTTGCCGGCCTCCACGACGTCATGGCCCTGGAGCCGGCAGACCTCCGCCACCAGCATGCGCACCGGCACGTCGTCCTCGACCACGAGGATGCGCCGACGACGGCGCGGCGCAGTGCTGCTCAGTTGGTAGCCGGAGGCGCGAAACCCACCCGTCGTGACTCACGGGCTGAGCGCTTCGGTCTGCGCATCAGGATTACGCGCTTGTCCCCCCCGTCCATCACGCTGGCCAGGTCCCAGCCCTCGGCGCCGGCCTCCTGCAGGACCTTCACCACCGTGACACCGTCCGCCACCTGAGCCACGCTCAAGACCTTGGTCGTGTACTCCCACTCCCGACTCGGAAGCCCGACGGTCGGCACGAGACCCGTCGCGGTACCGCGTGCGCCGTCCGGCTGTGCGGGCTGTCCAGGCTCGTCCGGCTCTTCGTCGGGGTCTTCTTCGAAACGATGATCCATTGTCGTCAGATTGTAGGCGGCCCCGCAGTCCGAATACCCCCGGCGGGGGTCGAACCCGCGCTGGACCGGGTTTAAGCCGGCTGCCTCTGCCATTGGGCTACGGGGGCAGCTCAATTTTGCCCCGCCGCGCGCCAGATTCGCCGGCCGCCTGGTCGTAGTCGAAAAAGCCCTTTCCGGTCTTGCGGCCCAGGCGGCCCTCATCCACGAGACGGCGCAGCAGCTCGGGTGGGGCAGAACCCTCGCCCTGCCGCTGACGATCCAGCATCGCGCCGTAGAAGATGTCCAGGCCGCTGAAGTCGAGCAGGTGGAACGGGCCCATCGGCCAGTTCAGGCCCTTCTGGACCGCGATATCGATGTCCTCGGCGCTGGCGTAGCCGCCCTCGAGCAGGCGCATCGCCTCTTCGGAGGCGGCAAACAGGATTCGGTTGACGATGAAACCCCAGATCTCCTTCTTCAGCAAGACCGGCGTGCGGCCGATGCTGTGCACGAACTCCATAGCCATGGCGACGGTCTCGTCTGACGTTTTCGGGCCTCGCACAACCTCGCAGAGCTGCATGACTGTGACCGGGTGGAAGAAGTGCATGTTGCAACAGCGTTCGGGCCGCCCTGTGAAGTCGGCGATGCGGCTGATCGCGATCGTGCTCGAGTTGCTGGCGAGGATCGCGTCGCCTTTGGCGTGCTTTCCGAGCGCCTCGAACACGCTTTTCTTGGCGTCGAAGTTCTCGATCACCGCTTCGATCACGAAGTCGCCATCACGCACCGCGCCATTCAGCTCGCCGGAGGTTGCGATGCGCTGGAAGGCCGCGTCAGCCGCCTCTTGGCTCAAGCGCCCCTTCTCGACCGAGCGGTCGAGCAGCTTTCGGTTGTTTGCGCTCGCGCGGTCGAGCTGCCCAGCGACCGTGTCGACCAGAGTGACGTCGTAGCGACCGCTGAGCGCGGTCTGCAGCGCGATCTGCGAACCCATGGTGCCCGCGCCCACGACCACCACGCGCTTCAATTCATGCATGCGAGTGAGCATGCAGGAATTCGAGGAGCTGGTGCAGAGGGTGATCGAATCGATCCCCGACGAGTTCCAGCCTTACCTCGAGAACATCATCTTTGTCGTCGAGGAGTCGTCGCCCGACGGACTGATGGGTCTCTATCACGGTTCAGGGGCGTTGCACGCCGGGTACGGCTTTCCCGACCAGATCACCCTGTACAAGCGCTCGCACGAGCGAGCGACGACGACCATGGAGGAGATGGTCGAGGAGGTCCGGGAGACGATCCTGCATGAGGTCGGACACCACTTCGGCATGGACGAGGGCGACCTCCCGTACTGATCCGTCCTTATTAGTGCAGTGTCCAGAAGGCCCGGTCCCAGAGGATGAGGGGATCGCCCTGACCGACGGCCGCCGCCTCCACCTCGCCGACGAAGATCTCGTGGTCCCCGGCCGGGTGGTTCTGCACCAGCCGGCACTCGAGCCACGCCGCGCAGCCGTCGATGAGCGGGATGGCGTTGGCGCCCAGCCTGTGGGGCAGCGTACGCCAGCGCGGATCCATGGCCGGCGCCCGGCCCGCAAAGCGGTCTGCGATGAACTCCTGGGATCGCGTCAGCAGGTTGACGTTGAACGCTTTGGTCTCCAGGACCGCCACCCGCGTCGCCGACTCGAGCTCGAGGCCGATGACCACCATGGGCGGCACGAGGGAGATGGAGACGAGGCTGCTGGCGGTCAGGCCGCGGAACTCGTCTCCCACCCGGGCGCTGACGACGACAACACCCGAGGGAAGGCGCGCCATGGCGTCGCGAAACTGATCGCTGGACACGTGACCGGCACAGCCTAGCGGTCAGCCTGGCCTCGAGCACCCCAACGCTAGAATCGGTTCAGACCTGGCGGCGACGTAGCCAAGTGGTAAGGCAGAGGTCTGCAAAACCTCCATCCCCAGTTCGATTCTGGGCGTCGCCTCCAATTCGAAAACCACGGCTTCGGCAGTCGATCTAAGGCCCGCCTAGCCACAGACCTACCCACGACCCGGTGGTGGACATTTGGCGCTGTAAGCTTCGAGCGAGCCGGGTGGGATTCTGTGCTAATGGATCATCCTTCTCGGAGGTATGAGCGGGAGTTGGGCGCCCCGCACCCGGCTCAACGGCCGCGATCACGCCGCGAGCTGCCCGCTGAGTACGTCGCCGATCGTTGAGAACCAAGGCGCGCGTGGCACTGAACAACCACGAGGCAAGCAAGACGGCGATGGAACCGCGACGAGGAAGACGACCAGCGCGAGCACAAAAAACGACGAACCCCCCAGCGCGCGGCAGTCCCAGGGGGGTCGTCCATAGGCCGAGAAGACCCTTCCGGTACCCAGCGGGGTGCCGGAGCAGCCCTGGCGAATTGCCTCCCCAAGGACCGCGTGAGGGACGGACGCCCCCAACCCTGTACTCGAAAGCTCATGCGCTAGGAGATCTCGGCGCCGACATCCGTCCCCAAACCACCTTGGCGTGCGCCATCCCCACTGTCGATGGGAATTTGCACCTATCAAGAAAAGTGGACGGCTCGCTGTCATCCTCTCTCCGTACTGCCACCAGGGTTCCTTCGCGCCGACTCCATCGCCGTTGTACACGACCAGGTAAAGGGAGAAACTCTGCGTGACAAAGTCATAGAGGCGGTTCTGATGAACCGGTCTCGCCTCCAACCCACGTGTTGCCACGCCCCCCACACCCCAACTCCCCTGAACCTGACCTCCGGTGTGATTACTCGGAGGTCAGGTTTTGTCTTATCCCTGTGTCAAAAGTCCTACATACATGCTCGGAGGCCGAGCCTAAGCTCCAGCGTGGTGGGAAAGGGCTCGATCGATTACGTGCGCCGCGCGATTCATCTCAACCATGGCGACGAGCATGCTGCGGTCGAGCTTCTCTTCGAGTGGTGTCACTCTCGAAAAGAGGTGCTCGAAACGTTTGTTTCGGACGACGAGATCAAGAAACGCGTCAAGCGGGCCGTGAGGAAGGTCAGACGAGAATTGGCCGGCTGATCGCTGGCGACCCTTCTCAAACCTTCGGGCCGATCGTGGCTTGGGTCATTCTCCACACGAGAACCCACGGAGCGTTGACTGTGGAAACCTTGGGTTCAGAACTGCGACTCGTGGGACAGCCTGCTGAGTTGAGCAGCCTTTCGAGAGCTTCCATCTCTGGCGAAAGTCACCAAACGATCCGAGCTCTACAACGCCCCTAGGACTTGCGCTCGTTGAGCCTGTGTGTGCCCCGGTGCTGCAAGCGATTTCCCACTTACGCTCCGCAGCAATCCCTCGATTTCAGCCGAAAAAGCGCTGGGCTCATCCTGTCCACCATCAGCCATAAACCCATTCGAAGGCAGCTGTCCCTCCTACTGCCCTGACCGCAACGCGCCGGCCAATATGCCGCCGCAAGCCGCGAGAACGACAAACGCGATTATCCAGATGACGATGCTCGCCAGGAAAGCGCCCCAGAAGGCGTAGAAGCCAACGGTGAAGGCATTGGTCACGCGCACCGGAATCGGACCCTGAACTGGACCTGGTCCCTGCGGTTGCGGGAACTGCTGCACAGCTGGCGGGGAATAGGGCTGTGGCGATTGCGGCGGTGTTCCTCTCGGCTCGATGCTCATGTTCGGTTGACATTATTGGTCAAGCAAGCCCGTTCGTTCCAACTCCGGCCGAACGTTGCCAACCGGTCCGTTGGGTGATTTGGCCCTCGGGTACACTCGCGGACATGGGTGTGTCGCAGATCAAGATGCCCCAGCTGGGCGAGTCCGTGACAGAGGGCACGGTCGACAAGTGGCTCAAGCACGAGGGTGACTTCGTCAAGCGTGATGAGCCATTGGTCGAGGTCGTGACGGACAAGGTGAACGCTGAGATCCCCTCTCCGTTTGAGGGCAAGCTGGTCAAGATCGCCGTCAGCGAGGGCGAGACCGTCCGAGTCGGCGCCGTGATCGCGCAGATCGAGACGGGCGCGGCGGATACGGCAACGCCGAGCGCGCCGGCCAAAGAAAAGGAAGCCGCCGTCGCTGACTCGGAGGTGCCCCCCGAGGCCACCGCTGGAAGGGCCCCCGCACCCACGGCGACGAGCGTCTCACCTCCCGCGGAGACCTCGGATGGCGAGCGGACGCGCCTCTCACCTGCCGTGCGCAAGCTCGCCGCGGAGCACGGCATCGATCCGTCGACATTGCGAGGGTCCGGCATGGGCGGGCGCGTGACGCGGGATGACATCCTTGCCGCGGTTGGCGGCGGGCAGACGACCGCCGCGCCTGAAGCTCCCGTCAAGCCGAGCGCGCCGGCACCGGCCCGAGGCGATGGCAAGCGAGAGGAGCTGGTGAAGCTCAGCGTGATGCGGAAATCCATTGCCGAGCACATGGTCCGGAGCCTGGCGACGTCACCGCACGCATGGATGCTGCAGGAGGTCGACGTGACCGCGCTCGTGCGTTACCGCGAAGCCGAGAAAGGCAGCTTCAAATCCCGCCATGGCGCGGCGCTGACCTACCTTCCTTTTGTTGCCCAGATCGTGTGCGAGGCGCTCAGGGAGTTTCCCTGGCTCAACTCATCGTGGACCGACGATGGCGTTGTGCTGAAGCATTACGTCAATCTCGGGATAGCGGTGGCGATCCCCGACGGCTTGATCGTCCCCGTGGCGAAGGACGCCGACAAGCTGGGGTTCACCGACCTCGTGCGCGTGCTCAACGACCTGGTCGAGAGGGCGCGCAACAAACAGCTGAAACCGGACGACGTCCAGGGCGGCACGTTCACCCTGAACAACACCGGCGCGACAGGCTCGGTGGCCAGCCAGCCCATCATCAACCAGCCTCAGGCAGCGATCCTGACGACGGAATCGATCGTCAAGCGTCCGGTCGTCATCGACGACGCCATCGCGATCCGCCACATCATGAACATGTGCTTGAGCTTCGATCACCGGATCATCGATGGCATGATGGCGGGCCAGTTCATGAACGCGCTCAAGAAGCGGCTCGAAGAATGGACGCCCGGTAGCATTCGGCTGTGAGCACGGCGGAGCTTCGGCCGGCGCCGATCCCGGAATGGATCCGGGTGAAGGTCACCGAGGGCGGCAATTTCAAGGAGCTCAAGCAGATCGTGCACGGCCGCAGTCTGCACACGGTCTGCGAGGAAGCGCGGTGCCCCAACATCTTCGACTGCTGGAACCGGCGCACGGCGACCTTCATGATCCTGGGCGACGTCTGCACACGAGCCTGTCGCTTTTGCGCCGTGACATCGGGCCGGCCGTCGGAGCTTGACCTCGGCGAGCCGCTACGCGTCGCGGAATCAGTCGCGGAGCTCGGCCTCAAGCACGCGGTCATCACGTCTGTCGATCGGGACGACTTGAAGGACGGTGGCGCTGGGATCTTCGCCCGCACCATCCGGGCCATTCGGCGTCGCAGCCCGGGGACGACGATCGAGGTCTTGACCCCGGACTTCCAGGGCGACTTCAGCGCCGTGCGGACCGTCGTAGAGGCGAGCCCCGACATCTTCAACCACAACACCGAGACAGTCCCTCGGCTCTACGCGAGGATCCGGCCCAAGGCTGTTTACGCGAACAGCCTGGCGCTGCTGCGCCACGTCAAATCGCTCGCGCCTGACATGGTCACCAAGTCCGGCTTGATGGTTGGATTGGGCGAGGGCGAGGATGAGCTGCTCGATGTGTTTCGCAACATGCGAGCTCACAACATCGACGTGCTCACGGTTGGCCAGTACCTGCGCCCGTCGAAAAAGCACGCCGAGGTCGTGCGCTACTACCGACCCGAAGAGTTCGTACGTCTGAAAGAGCAGGCGCTGGCCATGGGCTTCGGGCACGTCGAAGCCGGCCCGCTGGTGCGCTCCTCCTACCACGCTGATGAGCAGATCCCTGCCGCCCGTAAGAGCCTCCTGGCTGGGTAGCGTTCCCTACCGCGAGGCCTGGGACCTCCAGGCCGACCTGGTCAGGGAGCTGCGGGCCGGCGAGGGCACGCGAGCGGACACGCTCTTGCTTCTCGAGCACCCGCACGTATTCACCTTGGGCAAGGCGGCGTCGCCCTCAGACGTGCTCTGGGATGAAGAAGAGCGCTCGCGGCGCGATGTCGAGGTGGTGTGGTCGGACCGAGGCGGCGAGGCGACCTACCACGGCCCGGGCCAGCTGGTCGGCTATCCCGTCATCGACCTCCAGCACCTTGGCCTGACCATCCCGCAATACCTCGAGAAGCTGGAGCTGTCGCTCATCGCGTATCTGGACGAGCTCGGGATCGAAGCCGAACCTGGCGAGCCTGGCCTGACGGGTGTCTGGCGGCGCGGTGAGAAGCTGGCCGCGATCGGGATCAAGCTCAACCGCTCGGTCGTCAGCCATGGCTTCGCCCTCAACCTGACCACCGATCTCGGCTACTTCGACGGCATCGTCCCGTGCGGCCATGCGGAGCTCCGGCCGACCTCGGTCGAAGCCGTCAGCCGGCGCTCGGTGGCCACCAAAGCGGCCGCGCAGGGCTACGCCAGGCACTTCGCAGCCGTATTCGAAACGACCCTGGAATGGGTGCCGCCGGCCGCGATCCTGGCCCGGGGAACGCCCGTACGCACTTAACGGAATACGCCCCGTTACCTACTCGGTATTGATAGCGTGGGCATTAATGAGGACGGAAGGGGTACTCGGTTTGGCCCCGATCGTTATCGGGTAAGTGGGATATGAGCATGCCAAATAGCCGCAAGGGCGCTGAAAAGACCAAGGTCGAGCTGGTCCGCCTGGACAACGTGTCCATGGACGAAGACGACGAGATCCTCCCCGACTTCGAGGCCGAGGTGGACGACGGCCGTCGCGTCTGGGTGACCGCGGTTCTCGAGCGCACAGCCGTGATCGAACCCGCCCCAGGCGAGCCCAAGGTGCTCGTCAACCGGCGCAGGCTGTTCGTGAATCCGCTACACCTTCGTGTCCGCCACCTGGCGAGCAAGGAAGCCGCCCGGCGCGGCCGCGAGGCAGCGCGCCAGCTGAGGCTTCAGGAACAGCAGAGCTCGGCCGCCTAGGCCGCTTACCCTTCGTAAGCCGGTCGATCCCCCTCTGGTAACATTCGCTGCTGCCGAACGCTCGGCGCCTGCTAATTTCCGCGGCGCGCTTTTTGCCGCCTAGCCCGAGGGAAGCCACTCTATGAACAAGATCATCGAACTCGTCTCGCTGGCCAGCATCGTTCCGCCCCCCAACCACGAAGTCAGCGGTGGCTTCAACGCAATCGTCGATGGCAAGCAAGTGCGAGTGCGCGCGGTGCTGGAGCGGACGGTGATCATCGAGCACCATGAGGGCGGCGAGCGCAGCGTCGTGCGCAAAGACAACTGCATGGTCAAGCCGTCGGCGGTCGCGTTCGTACTCGGTAATCCCAACAACGGGGTTGGGCCGCGGCAGTGGCGACGCCTGCCGGGCAAACCACCCGCGCCGGCGAAGCAGCCCTAGCTGCACCCCGACGACGCGAGTCAATTTCTCGTCGCTCCTCTGGCGGGCCCTCCCTTCCTCCCTGGCCCCCTCCCCCGAGCCAAACCAAACCTGAACTCAGCCTAGGAAATTAGATCGACCCTTGACCACCCAGCCTGTTAAGGCTGCGAATCAGTTGATGTGCTTCAGCGCCACCAGGGTCAAGAATGGCTGGAAGTCCTTCGACAACGCGACTTCGTCAAAGACCTTGCGCGCTTCGGTGAACCGGCTCGTCTTCCAGCCCTCTTCGCCGACGCGCTCCCTCAGCTTCGACATCTCATCGTCGGCAATCTCGCGCACGAGGTCGGCCGTGACGATCGCACCGTCGTCGAGGCGGGACGCGTGCTTCACCCACTGCCACACCTGCGACCGCGAGATCTCGGCAGTGGCCACATCCTCCATCAGGTTGTTGATCGCCGCGGCGCCGGTTCCGCGCATCCATGACTCGATGTACTGAATCCCAACGCTGACGTTTGTGCGTACTCCGTTCTCGGTGATCGTTCCTCCGGGCACTTTTACGTCG
>Ga0209802_1000556_pt1 | contig 28663 bp, 34 predicted proteins | sample GraSoiAngelo_129_FD_185886 | JGI IMG/M metagenome (GOLD analysis project Ga0209802, IMG submission 185886) | Grasslands soil microbial communities from the Angelo Coastal Reserve, California, USA - 14_0927_12_40cm (SPAdes) (version 2) | ecosystem: Environmental > Terrestrial > Soil > Grasslands ... | reverse complement strand
TTGAATCGGCCAAGTCGTGAGATACGATTCTAAGCCTCGCGTAACCGACCAACACACACGGTCGTTACTACGAAGTATCCCCCTCGCAGGCACGATTTTAAGTGGGCAAGCAGACAATCACTGAACAATCATGGAACGCTGCGCCGTCTGCGGGGCGGAAGAATTCATCCCCTACGTATGCAGATACTGCGGCCGTGTTCACTGCGTCTACCACCGACTCCCCGAAAACCACGAATGCCCCAACATCCAGCAAGCACGAGCCCCAAAGCCCATCATCCGAGTCGAACGGCGCTCAACCGGGACAAACCTGAGACTTATCAGAGCGCCAAAGCTCTCCTCAATATCAAGCCGAGAACTCTACGCGCTCAGCGCTGCTCTCCTCGTCCTTGGTCTCAGTTTCTCGATGAGATACGTGTTCAGTGGCCTAAGACCCCTAGAGGTATTGGAGGTCTTTCTGTTAACGCTCTTAGTTATCGGAACGGGATTCCTGGGGCACGAGTTGGCGCACAAGTTCAGCGCCCAACGTTATGGATGTTGGGCAGAATTCAAACTCTGGACAGTAGGCGCAATCATGGCCCTCTTGTTCGCAGTAATCTCACAAGGCACCTTCATCTTCGCCGCCCCCGGAGCCGTATACATCGCCTCACGCTCGAGTTATTTTGGCGAGGGAATCGATCGGAAGGCCAATGGAGTAATCTCTCTCGTCGGACCCATGGTCAACATCGCAGCCGCCGCGATCTTCGCCATCGCTCTGGCGGGCTCCACTGCTCTAGGCTTTGGGGACTTGGTAGTCGGCAACGCTTTCCACTTCCTCCGAGTGGGAGTTCAGATCAATATCTGGCTTGGCGCGTTCAACATGATACCCTTCTTCATACTAGATGGACAGAAGGTCTACACGTGGGATCGAAAGATCTGGGCGGCTGTCGCCATCCCGCTTTGGACACTGGTCGCAATCTCAGTGTTATTCTTCACCTGAACTGCCGCCCCATCTCAGAACACTCTGTCCAAAGAACCGATATTGCTGGCCACACTTTAGACACACAACCTCGTTTTCTTGATCAGGATTAACCTCGACCGTAATCTCATCTCCACAATTGCAGACGAACGTGACCTTGTTCGTGCTCAAGCTTGTCAATTGAACTGGGTTACCACGGAACGACGGTGCTTCGGTTTCCACAGCTTGGGATAGGTGTCAGTCGGCATGATCACTCTAACCGTCTTAGCAGCGAGCCCGCGCTCGTCCTTCATCATCTGTTCGGTTCCGATAAGGGCTCTTGATAATGCGACGAGTTCTCCTTTGAGCGTAAAAAGCGCGATCGCGGTCTTGGGACGTATCCCCTCGCTTAGCTTGACTATCCCAGGAACAGCAAGATCTGCCCCGTGGCATATTGAGCTAACGGCAGAGTCGCGAATGTAGATTCGCGGAACATAGTCGAACGCGTCTTCCATCGGTCTGATGATTTGCCGGACCATCCCTTCCCTGTCGTCCGAAGAGGCCTGAGAGAGTTTGAGTATATCGTAGAGTGAATGTACGTCCCTTTCGGTGAAGGATCCGGATCTCGTTCTGCGGAGTTCTCGCATATGAGCGCCTACTTCGAGAACTTCTCCGACATCGTAAACTAGTTTCCGGATGTAGGTTCCTGCCTGACAGGCGACGCGGAATAGAACCTGTCTGCCATCAATTTCTACGTCGTCGATCGAGTAGATTGTTCTTTTCCGGACTTCCCTCTTGACCGCGGCTCTCACTGGGGGTTTCTGGAATATGTCGCCGACAAATTCCTCCAGTACACCGCGGAGTTTGGTCTGGTCGACGTCGCCGTGCATTGTCATTAGGCAGACGTACTCCTTCCCGGTGAGGAGGAATGCCTGGATCGTCTTGGTAGCGTCTTCTAGGGCGAGCGGAAGAACGCCGGTGACCATCGGATTACTCCGGCCCCGAAGGGGACCTCTAGAGTTCCACCGTGGCCAGCGTGGTTCAACCGAAGGAGACGTTTGACCCAAGCGACGACTTCGTGGCTTGATGGGCCTGAGGGCTTATCCAGGTTGATCAGACCGAACCGGATGTGCTGATCAATCGTCCTCTTCTCTGGCGGACAGCCTAACGCCGGGTCTGTCTCCTCGTCGAGCTTGACGAGCAATTTCTGTGACTTATTCCAGGGAGCCTGTTGTGACAACCGACTTTTCTCCACCACGGATGGAGCGATTTCTGATTCTTAAACTGTCGTAGACGATGTGGTTGTCCACAATCTAGGTTGGATTAGGATTCGCTGATCGCAGTCTGGTCTTTTACTAGGCTGCTACGCTGATCTCTTTGATTGTGACTATCTCTTTCAGATAGTCTGTCTTCTTCGCCTTTTCAGCTACTTTGGCGACGTCCTCGTCAGCTGCGCCCTTCTTGATCTCGATGGTCTCCGGGGTCGGTTCAACATGTTTGACGTTGGTTCGACGACGACGGACTCCGTTCACTTTCTTGGGTCCCGTGATGAGAACAAAGTTCTTGTCGATAACGTCGACTATGACGCATTTGCGGCCGGCCTCTCTCCCATTGAGTTTGACGCAGACGCGTCCGACTTCTATGGTTGGCACAGTCTCACTTCTGGAGCTTTGTCACTCGCCGATGGAATACGTCATTTAAGGTTTCGTTGTGATGCGTACTCCGGCCAGCGGATCCATCCGTATTCCCGGTGAAAAAGTGTTCTCTGCGTCTAGTGCTTGAGCGTTGGGCGGGACCTTGCCACGATTTCTCTTGCGGCGATGACCTGGCGCGGATACTCTTTTCCTCTTCCCGAGAGTCTCTTGTCCGCCTTCTGGGCCTCAAGTTTGGATGTGATGTAGTTGACAGCCGTGTGAATGTCGAATTGTTTGCAGCTGAAAATGTCCATGAACGCATGCTTGTTGTCTGGGAAAGTGTGAATACTGATGTGGCTCTCGGCAATGATCACGAAGCCACTGATCCCCCACTCTGTTGGATTCCCTTTCGGTTTGTAGACGAACACGTATGGCGCGGTGATCTTGTGCATGTCGATAACATCCGGAAGCTCATCTAGGAGATTGTAGATGTAAGAAAGGTCGGAGAGCTTTTCAGGATTACACTCCGACAAATCCAGTGTAAGATGAGGTCCGAACATTTCTGGAGTTGATTTCTCTTTCTCGCGAATTTTTTTCGGATGAATGGCCAACAAGGCGCGTGACGTATTTAAGAATTGTTTACACATAGACCGAGTTCGTCGGTAAATTTTTCCGGTGAGAAAAAAATCTGCTGTCGTAGAAAATTTTCGTTGTACGAACTTTTTCACCGGAGAAAAAAGTTTGCAACCGAAACGGAAACTTGGAGTTGAGAAAACAAGATCACTTTGGGAGATCCAAAACGGATCAGACATAAACTTGCTAAGCGTTTGTTTCGTGAGGCGCAAAGCTGTCGCAAAGTCGAAACGTTAAATTAAGCGATGAGGTAGGCTTCCTCTTCCTCGTGTAAGCGCGATGTCAAGAGAGTTTAGGCTCATCCTCCGTGTACTCGGAGCGGATGTGGATGGGACCAAGAAGGTGCCGTTCGGGCTGAGCAGGATACGAGGAGTTGGGCCGAATTTCGCCCAAGCTGTCGTGAAAGTAGCCCGGATCAGCCCTGAGGCGAGGATAGGGAGTCTCAGCGAGACGGAGATTGCAAGATTAGAGGACGTCATCAAGGATCCGGCGAAGCATGGGATACCCTCACGATTGTTCAATCGCAGAAAGGATATCGAGAGTGGGCGGGACATGCACCTTGTTGGCCCGGATCTCGCTCTCAGAAACAAGGCCGATATCGATCTGATGAAGGATATCAAGAGCTGGAAGGGGATCCGACACTCCCTTGGATTGAAAGTGAGAGGCCAGCGAACAAGAACTACAGGGCGTTCCGGAAAGGCAGTGGGAGTCAAGAAGAAGGTCCTCATGGAAGCGGCACGAGCGGCAGCGACAGGGAAGAAGGAAGAGAAGAAGGACTAATACTTGGGAGATCCGAGAAAGCCGAGAAAGACATACGAGACTCCTCGCCATCCATGGCGAAAGGAACAACTCGAAGCCGAACTCCATCTCCTTGGTGAGTATGGCCTCAGAAACAAGCGGGAACTCAGGCGTCACGAGACGATGCTATCGAAGATTCGCGGGATAGCAAGATCTCTCCTCGGCGGATCAGAAGAACAAAAATCCCAGATTGAAACCCAGTACCTTAGACGTCTCGCTCGGCTTGGAATCTTACCGGAATCTGCCAGTGTCGATAATATCCTCGATCTCAATGTCAAGGATTTGATGGAGAGGCGTCTCCAAACAATCGTTTACCGGTCGGGACTGGCGAGGAGTATTCACCAGGCACGTCAGTTCGTCAGTCATGGACACATCAGCATCGCAAACGAGATTGTGTCAGTGCCAAGTTACATTGTCAAGCGAGATGAAGAGTCAAGAATAGCCTTCAACCAGAGAAGCCCACTGACGAATGCGCAGCACCCTGCGCGAGCGGCGCCCGGAGGCAAGAGACTTGCCAGGGTCATAGAGGAGGCGCCTATCGCAGTGCCCGCCATAACTGGTCTCCCAGCGGTTCCGCCGGAGGTCAAAGAAGAAGTTCAGGCGGAGCAGCCTTTGGTACTTGTCGAGCCAGAGGAAGAACTGGCAGCTGAGCCCGAACCAGAGAAAAAGTAGCAAGCCACTTAAACTGAGCACTTACTCCATCCGAGACTAGCACAGATCATGGTCTTCTCGGCAGGCATAATACTAGTTGCAGGAGGAATCTGTGCCTGCGCCCCCCTCTTCAAACGCGTCTCTCAGGCGCTCGGACGCGCGCTATCCGTTCTAGGGTTCGCTGTCGGCATACTAGTGCTCATAGTCGCAGTTGACTATGCCCTCAGCCTCGGATTTCTCTCGGGCGCAATTTCTGACGCTGTTGCATCGTCGACAAGTTCGCCCTATCTGAAGTATTTCTTGCCGGCGATGATTCTACTCGGGATTCTTCTTATCTCACGTCCCATTCGAAACGTTCGTTGGGCCTCTCTCCTCTCCCTCGCGTTGGGGTTGCTGATAGCATACTTTCTCAGAACATTTCTCCCATCCATATTTACAAGCACCACCGTTCTCGTGGTTGTCTTCCTCATTGCAACTCTCGCAATCTACGTCTTGCTGAGGTTCGTCGAGGACATTTTTGAGTTCGTAGGCTCAGTGCTAGCCTTTCCACCGATCGCTATCGCGATCGGGCTGGTCAATATCTACTTTGGAATCCTCTTCTTCTCGATCTAGCAACTCACTACCTACGATAACAATGCCCACCTGCGGGGCTGTTTCCGTGGCTGTTCTGGTTTTTCGGGCTCATTTTCTCGTCAGCTTTAAATAAAGTCCGGACCGCTTGCCCGGGTCACCTTCATCCTGGAAGTATGATAGCTAGATGGACATTAAACTCCTGAGCAAGGAACAAGAGACCCTCCGCTTCGTGCTTTCAGACGTATCGCCAGCCTTTGCCAACGCGCTACGCCGGATAATGATTTCAGAGATTCCGGTGATGGCGATTGACGACGTCATGATCCTTGAGAATAACTCCGTTATGTATGATGAGATTCTTGCGCACCGACTCGGACTGGTTCCTGTCACAACTGACGGCTCTTACAATCTACCGGAAGAATGCACCTGTAAGAGCGAGTTGGGCTGCGAGAAATGCCGGGCGTCATTTTCGCTAGAGATAGAAGCCTCTGAACCAATTGAGGTGGTATACTCCTCCCAGCTTAAGCCTGAGAATCCGGAGGTCAAGCCGGTCTCGGACAAGATCCCTATAGTGAAACTCACTGCAGGCCAAAGGATCAAGCTCGAAGCATACGCCCGGTTGGGGAGAGGAAATGTCCACGCGAAATGGCAATCTGTCTCAGCCGCGACCTACAACTATGACGAGAAAGCTCGAACTTTCACGTTCCTTGTCGAGTCGACTGGAACTATGCCTCCCGAAAAGATTGTCCTCGAGGCAGCACGGATCATTAACGCAAAATCCGTAGGCTTCGGAGAAGGACTTGGAGGAATGACTGAAAGTTGAAAAAAATGGTTGCAAGCCTCTCGCCGGAAGAGGAAGTTGTTGACGCATCTAATCTGATTTTGGGAAGAATGGCGAGTTACGTTGCGAAGCAAGCCTTGGAGGGGAAGAAGATGGTCGTGTTGAATGCTGAACGTGCGATCATCTCTGGGACAAAGGCCCGAGTTGTCGCGCGGGCGAAGACAAAACTGAAAACGCGAACGCTCGGTAGCCAGGATAAGGCTCCAACTCATCCTAGAAGGCCTGACAACTACGTCCGGAGAGTTATCAGAGGAATGCTCCCTTGGAAGAAGACGCATGGAAAGGAGGCTTTCCACCGAGTCATGGTCTACATTGGGATTCCAAAGGAGTACGAAGGAAAAACCTACAACACTGTGTCTCATGCGAACGCGTCAAAGCTGAGAGTTCCCTTCATCACTGTTGCTCAGCTAGCGGAAGAGATTGGAGGCATTCCCGCCTGAGTGAGAAGAAGAAACCTGTTCTCGAAACGGGTAAGCGAAAGACCGCGATAGCCCGCGCTGTCGTGAAACCTGGAAAAGGTCGAATCTACTTTAACGATCATTCTCTCGACTATGTTAGTCCCGAGGTCGTCCGGATGAAGATCCAAGAACCGCTCATCATAGCTGGGGAACGAGCCAAAGGAGTGGACATCCGCGTATCCGTTAATGGTGGAGGTTTCATGGGCCAAGCTGAGGCGGCCAGAATTGCGATCGCGCGATCACTTGCCTCGTGGACAAAGAGCAGCGAGCTGAGAAAGAACTTCATCGCCTTCGACAGGGTAATGCTGGCTGGGGATCAACGAGTAACCGAACCGAAAAAGTTCGGCGGGCCAAGTGCACGACGGAGAAAACAGAAATCGTACAGGTAAGAATGAAATGATCATCCCGGTAAGATGCTTCACCTGCGGCAAGCAGATAGCTGACAAATGGGAAACGTTCAGCCTTCGAGTCAGGGCTGGCGACAGGCCCATCAAGGTGCTGGACGAGCTAGGGATCCGACGATACTGCTGTCGAAGAATGCTCATAACTCACGTCGAAATAATCGACGAGTTCCTAAAGTACCCCCAAGTCTCCGCCAAGAAGCGAGCCGAGATCATATAGACGAGGAACCATGTTGGAAAGCCAAGACATCGAGGATAGGGAAGCGATACCGAGAGCAGAAAATCTCCTCCTCTCCCTCGAAGAGCTCTTGGCAGCCGGCCTCCACATAGGCACACGAATCAAGACCGTGGACATGGAAAGGTACATTTTCAGAGTCCGCCCCGACGGCCTGTTCATCCTCAACATTGGCGATACTAACGAGAAGATAAAAATCGCCGCGAGGTTCATGGGCCGATTCGATCCTGGCAGAGTGCTGGCAGTATCCTCCAGACTTTACGGTAAGACCCCCGTGGAAAGGTTCGCGGAGATAACGAGAACGGTTCCGATTGTAGGCCGATTCATGCCAGGGTTGATATCGAATCCTTTACAGCCTCATCACGCCGAGCCGCAGGTGGTTCTGGTCACTGATCCTCGAGCTGACTGGCAAGCGATCAAAGAAGCCACATCCGTCGGCGTGCCCGTCATAGCCCTATGCGACACTGACAACGTCTTTGCTGGTGTTGATTTCGTGATTCCGGTAAACAACAAGGGCAGGAGAGCCCTAGCTGTTGTCTACTGGCTACTTGCCAGACAGGTGCTCCGCGAAAGAGGAGAGCTCCCTCAAGATGGAACGATTCCGCTGACGGTGGATGATTTTGAAACGAAGCTTGCCGCCATGCCCATGGGACGAGCTTCCGGTGGAGAGGCGTGAAAACACGCCCTCCAGCACAAGCAGGCACCTTCTACCCTGATACTGAAGGCGCGCTTCGGACCCAGATACACAACTGTTTCCTGCATCCTCTCGGACCAAGATCTATTCCATCCGTTCCCGCCATACCTGACGACCAGCTTGTGGCGATCGTTGTTCCACACGCGGGTTACGATTACTCTGGACCCGTCGCTGCAAACAGCTACTATCGCTTGGCCACTTCAGGCTTGAGAAAGTCCGTGATAATCCTGGGGCCGAACCATACCGGCTACGGAAGCGGCGTCTCAACAATGACTGAGGGGCAATGGGCAACTCCGCTCGGTGAGGTTCCTGTCAACAGCTTGCTAGCTTCCTCCATTACGAGATTATCGGGTTTAATCGATGTCGAAGAGGAAGCTCACAAGAGAGAACACTCGATAGAAGTCCAACTTCCCTTCCTACAATTCATCTATCCAAGACGTTTCCAGTTCGTGCCGATCTGCATGATGCTTCAAGACCTTGAAACGAGCATGGAAATAGGCAACGCTATCGCCAAAGCCTCCACTGGGACAGGAGCGATGCTTATCGCCTCATCAGACTGGACCCACTACGAATCCCACGAAGCGGCGAAGAAAAAGGACATGGAAGCCCTCCAGGCGGTTCTCGAAATGGACGAGAAAAAATTCCAGGACATGATCGAAGAAAACCACGTGTCAGCATGCGGATACGGCCCCGTCACGGCTGTCATACACGCGTCCAAGATCCTTGGCGCGAAACAGGCCAAGTTGCTATCATACCAGACGAGTGGAGACACGGCAGGGGACAAGCGTTCAGTAGTTGGTTACGCGGCGATCGCATTTACGAAGTGAGCTCGTCCTCGCCATCAACTTCTCTATCGACCATCTCGTCCAGAGCGCCTGGAAAAATCATATTGTCAGGAGAACAATTCGTCGTCCTCGGCGCACCAGCTGTCGCGATGGCTGTCAATCTCTACTCAAAGATAGACGTAAGGCCATCTCAGAGTGGCAGAATTGAAGTAACTGCTGACATTCCGCTTCATCTAGTCGGCGACGCCGACAAACGATCGTCCTCTGCCGAGAATCAAGAGCTTCTAGAACCACTACGCCTCGCAGCGAGTGCTACACTCGACCACCTAGGAACCGAAGAACGAAGCGTCCATGTAGATGCCAATTGCCAGATTCCTATCGGCGCAGGCCTCGGCTCCTCTGCCTCTACTACGGTCGCAACCATCTCCGCAGTAGCCAAATCGAGAGGAACGCGACTCGACCGACGAGAAATTTTCAAGCTCGCTTTCATTCCAGAGAACTATCTTCACGGACACCCTTCGGGGGTCGACCAGGCAACTTGCACATATGGCGGAATCATTCAGTTCAGAAAACCCTCAAAGATCAAGTCGGTCAACGTCAAACGACCACCAATGATTCTTGTATGTGACTCGGGAATTCACCGGTCAACAAAAGCTTTGGTAGGGTCGGTAGTCAAAAGGTCCCGGGAACAAACAGAAGGGTTTCAAACTCATCTAGAGGAGATCAATACATTGTCGAACGCCGTGGTCAAGGCTCTACAGAGCGAAGACGACAACGAGCTGGGGTCCTTGATGAACAGAAACCACGAATTACTCCGTCAGATTGGCGTTTCAACACCCATGCTAAATAGACTTGTGGCTGCGGCCAGGAAAGGAGGAGCTCTCGGAGCCAAACTCACGGGCGCCGGAGGCGGCGGATGTATCATAGCGCTGTGCGCGGACAAAAAGGCTCGATCGAGGATTGCGAGGGAATTACGAACGCGTGGAGGAACGATTTACAACGTGTCCCTTGACGTGCGAGGAGTCGACTAATCCTCGAATGACTCCAGTCGGAAAGGCAGAAAAAGAGCGGTTCCTACCTCGACAAACAGAGAAAGAAAATGCCTGAAATCATTGTCCTAGTTGATGAGAAAGACAATCCAATCGGATACGAAGAAAAGCTAGCAGCTCATCGCGATGGCGGGAAACTGCACAGAGCCTTTTCCATCTTCATCTTCAATTCCAAGAACGAGGCGCTTCTCCAACTTAGGTCGAAAGCAAAACACCACTTTCAGAGCTTATGGAGTAACCCGTGTTGCAGTCATCCAACAAAGGGTGAGAAACTGGAGGCTGCAGTCCATAGAAAGCTGAAGCAGGAGTTGGGCTTTGATACCCCGCTGAAGGAGACCTTCAGCTTCGTGTACAAGGCTACCGACCAGAAGAGCGGCTTGACAGAACACGAGTTCGATCATGTCTTTGTCGGTCAATATGATAGAGACCCGAAACCGAATCCTGAAGAGGTAGACGACTGGAAATGGATCACCCTCACCGAGCTCCAAAATGATGTGGACGAGAATCCAGAGAAATACACTCCCTGGTTTCCGATCGCATTTCGCAAATTGAGAAAGGAAAACCTAGGTCTGCCAGAGGCCTAGATTTGGAAACGTCGGTTCTAAACAGAAGCTCAACCATTGCTTCGTTCTACAAGCTTCCCTTGGAAGAGAGGCTCAGAATCGTCAAAGAGTTCGCAGGTCTAACTTCCGAGGAGGCTCAGACCCTAGCCAACGGAACAATGCCGAGTGCGACTGCGCAACGAATGATCGAGAACGTCATCAGCATGTTCCCGATCCCTCTCGGAATCGCTACCAACTTTCTGATTAACGGTAGAGACTACTTAGTGCCGATGGCCATAGAAGAGCCATCAGTAGTCGCAGCGGCAAGCAACGCGGCCAAGATGGCAAGACCAACAGGCGGCTTCACAGCCACCAGCACCGAGCCTGTGATGATCAGCCAGATCCAGATAGTGAAATGCCCCTCGCCGAAAGATGCTGAAAAGGAAATTCTCTCGGCAAGAAAAGAGATCATCGAAAAAGCCAACCAGCAGGACCCAACACTACTCTCGATGGGCGGAGGGGCAAAAGATCTCCGCGTCAGGATCCTACCGAGCCAAGTTGGAACATTGGTTATTGTTGAGCTTCTGGTTGACTGCCGCGACGCCATGGGGGCCAATGTCGTCAACACGATGGCCGAAGCTGTAGCACCTATGGTTGAGAAGATTTCCAAGGGTCAAGCCCGACTGCGGATCATTTCAAATCTAGCAGATAGAAGGGTTGCCAAGGCCACAACGACAGTTTCGAAAGAAGCCCTCGGTGGCGAAGACATCGTCGATGGCATTGTGGAGGCGTACGCGTTTGCCGCCGCTGACCCGTACAGATGTGCGACCCATAACAAGGGAGTCATGAACGGCGTAACCGCCGTCTGCCTAGCGACCGGGAATGACACTCGTGCAATAGAGGCAGGGGCCCATGCTTACGCTGCACGAACTGGACATTACTCTCCCCTCACAACATGGAAGAAAGACTCCAACGGAAACCTAGTCGGGACGATCGAGATCCCAGCCGCCGTCGGAATCATCGGCGGAGTCACCGCCGTCCACCCCATGGCGAAGATATGCCTAAAGATCCTCGGCGTGAAGACGGCCCGCGAACTTGGCGAGGTCATGGCAGCAGTGGGCTTGGCTCAGAACATGGCCGCACTACGAGCCTTGGCAGCAGAGGGAATTCAGAAGGGACACATGTCTCTTCACGCTAGAAATATTGCCGCAATGGCTGGAGCTCAAAGCGATCTAATCGACCTGGTGGCGGACAAGATGGTCGTCGAGCGGAAGATCCGCCTGGATAGGGCTAGGGAAATTCTGCTCGATATGTCCAGGTCAAAGGAGAGCGGCGCCGCCCAAAAGAAAACCCACAAGGCCTAACAGCATCCATAGCAGAACATGTCGTTTGACTGCTCGAACATTCTCAGGCGTCTGATTGCCCATCAACCTGTACGCTGAATACAGAAAGCCAACGTCGGCTACTATCACGGGAGGAAAATACAGCCAGGAGATTGTCTCGAGAAACGGCGGGAGGAAACTCAGCAGAACCGCGACGATAAACAGTCCCGCAGATGCTAGTGCTGCAACCTTGGTTCCCCTAACCACGGCCAGGGTCCGGACTTGACGGAGGCTGTCGCCTTTCACGTCAGCGATTCCCTTCGCAACCTCTCGGGCAAAGTTCGCGAGAAATGCGACAACGGAGAAGATGAACAGTAGGGGCCGGATCGAATTACCCACGGCGAGCCCTCCGTAGAAGAAAGGCAGGGCGACGTTGAAGCTTACAACCGCATTTCCTATCAGGCCAGTCTTCTTTCCCCTCGTGTTATAGTAAACCATCAGAGCAAGGGCGAGAAGTGCAGTTAGAAACGTCCATAGACCGAGAAGCGCGGAGAACCCTATCGCAGCCACTGAAAGTGCTACTGCCAATACGACGGCGTCTCTGGTCTTTACCGTTCCGGAAGGGAGAGGTCGCTGCGGGCTGTTGACCCTGTCAATTTCAACGTCGTAAACGTCATTGGCCACCATTGTCCCGGCCATCATCAGTGATGCGGTCAGGAACCCGAAAACGGCCTCTCGAAGTCCAGGGAGCTTGCCGAGACCTATCGCTTCGCCAATGACCACTCCAAGCCCGATCATGATGGTATTTGGGGGTCGTATCAGCGTCAGGTAGGAGGTCAAGTGAGTTGAGGTTGCGCGGCTAGACACTTTCAGGGCCCCGTCCGTCAATCGTGCTCGGCTTTGTGATTTCCACAACATCTGGCTGTTGGAATAAGGCTAAAAAGACTCCCGGAGGCTATGCAATGGTTCGACCAGTCTTGTCAGTCAAGAGGGAACCGACGCTTCTCGATGACCTCAACCAAGCTCTTGCCGGAGAAACCTTGGCTGCCTTTCGATACCTCTACTTGAGCAAGATCGCTAGCGGAATAAGCTCTCTACCTCTCTCGAAGCTCTTCAAGGAGATGGCTGACGGAGAATGGGACCACGCCTCAAGATTCATGGAGAGAATCATACAGCTCGGAGGAGTCCCCATATCAAAACCAGTAGAGTGGGAAAAGAAAGCTTTCTTTTCTTATTCGGACCCGCCGCGAAGGGGAAATGATCTGAAAGCGATGATCAAGGAAAGCCTGAAACTTGAAAGATCCTCGCTCGAATTCTACCAGAGACTCGCCAGCAAGACTCGAGATACCGACATGGTTACTCACAAGATGGCGATGGATGCTATGGCGGATGAGGCACGCGAGGAACGGAAGCTTACCGCGTTGCTAGACTGACTGCCTAGAGGTCTTCTAGACCCATCCTCGGATCTGCATAGCGTCCTGAACCTTGCCGATTGCGTAAACGTAGGCGCCGGTACGCATGTTCACATTCTGTTCTTGGCTGGTCTTCCAGACCTCAGCAAAGGCCTTCTTCATTATAGCTGTCAGACGATGGTCTACTTCCTCAGCGGTCCACCAGAGGTGTTGGAGATTCTGCACCCATTCCAGGTAGCTCGTGCTTACTCCCCCAGAGTTTGCTAGGATGTCGGGGATCAGGGTGATGCCTTCCTTGAAGAGTATGTCATCTGCCTCCGGTGTCGTCGGTCCGTTCGCGCCTTCAGCGACTAGCTTTGCCTTAATGTTTCGAGCATTAGTGTCAGTGATGACGTCTTCTAGTGCTGCTGGTACTAGTATGTCTACATCTAGTTCGAGGAGTTCTTCATTCGAAATGTTCTCGGACGAGGGCAAGTTCGCCATGCTCGTATTCTTCTTCTTGTAAGCCGCGACCTCGTTGAACCAGAGGCCTGTTTTCTTGTGAATCCCTCCCTTCGAGTCGGAGACGGCGACAACTTTGACTCCGGCTTCTTCAAGAAACATGTGGGCGAATGAGCCTACGTTTCCCCAGCCTTGGATCGCGCAGGTTGCCTTCTTCAGGTCAATCTTGAGATGTCTCGCAGCTTCCTCAACACTGACCGCGACTCCCTTCCCGGTGGCCGAATCTCTTCCGAGGGAGCCTCCTATTATCAGCGGCTTACCAGTAACGACCGCGTTGGCATTGTTCCGATCGATCTTGCTATACTCATCCATGAACCACGCCATCGTTTGAGAATCGGTGTACACGTCAGGCGCAGGTATGTCGCGGAATGGACCCACGATTTCGCTTATGAGCGAGAAGAACGTTCTGGAAAGCCTCTCCAGTTCGTGTTTGGACAGGAGTTTCGGGTTAACTGTGACGCCTCCTTTCGCGCCCCCGAATGGAATGCCTGCGACCGCGCACTTCCATGTCATCCACATGGATAACGCCTTTACTTCTTCGATGGTGACGTTGGGGTGGTATCTGATTCCGCCCTTGTAAGGTCCCAGGGCGTTGTTGTGCTGGCTTCTGAATCCTTGATAGAGAAGGATTCTGCCATCGTCCATTTTGACAGGGAAGTTTATGCTGAGAATTCTTCGAGGCTTTCGAAGAATCTCCTGAACGTTCTGGTCCAGCTTCATCAGGTCAGCTGCCCGCTGGAACTGTTCCACAGCAATGTCGTACTGGGTTTTCTGCATGCCGAGGCTTGAAGGAGCAGCTTCGTGCTTAGAAGTGGTCTCTAGCAATCAATATGCCTTCGAATCGGAAAGCGGCGAGAAACTTCCCATTTAGACCTTTCTTCATAATTCAGGGAAAAACCTAGTTCTAAATTTTCATCGAGTGGGAAGAGTGGAAACTGAGGGACAAGCCTTTTTATGAAAAAACAGGGAAAACCCTCACTCTTCGTTAGCCCATATCACGGTATTTTCGTTACACAAACCCGTAGCTCAAGCCCTCCCCATTTTTCCTGGGGGAACACGCATGGCAATAGCGAACCGCCCGCTACTATAGATCATGTCTTCCGGGCTACTTCACCAACTGTCTTGGGAAGGATGCACTCCGTCGGCGGTTGGCTCCCTACTCCCTCTTAGGGAATGCTTCTCGCCGGATCAACCGAGCGTTTGACGCTGACCGGTTGCCGCGGCCGTCTCGATCGCGTTCAGCATGCGATGGCGCGTGACCGCGTCGTCGAACGTGGGGCAGAAATGCGTCCCCTCTCGATAGTCGCGGGCGAAACGCGCGTACGCTTGGGCGACGTTGGTGGAAGGGCCTTGCGGCGGCGACCACCGATACTGCTCCGGCACGGGCAGGACCTCGAGGGAGGACTGTGCGCCCTTGCCACCGTGTACCGTCATCTCGAAGATCTGGGCTTGGCCGCCTGCGGCGGTGAGCTGCAGATCGCCCTCGGTGCCGTTGATCTCCCAGAGCAGGTTGGTGCCGCGCGAAACGCCGCCGCGATAGTGGATCGAGAGCGCGGCCCCGCCTTCGAGCAGTCCGGTGACGCACACCTGATCCTCCGCGGTCATGGGCTTGCTTTCGCCCGTCTGCGTGATCGTGAAGGACTTTCGGCGCACTGTCATGGTGGCCGAGAGTTCTCGCACTTCGCCGAGGCAGTGACACAGCGCGTCCGCCGCGTGGCCGAGCGCGATCGAGAGCATCGTCGCGCCGTTTTTCTTGTCGTTGAGGTAGGCGTTGTACGGCTCTACCGTTGGTCCCCAGCCCATTCCTGAACCGATCAACGTTGTGGAGAGCACCTCACCGACGTAACCTTGCCTGATCAGGTCATGCGTGTAAGCCACCGACGGCGCAGAACGGGCCTGCAGTCCCACCACCGCTAGGACGCCCTTCTTCTTCGCCAGTGCGGCCAAGATCCGCGCCTCACTCAAGCCGTTACCGAGCGGCCATTCGCAGTACACAGCCTTGCCGGCGACAAGCGCTGCAGACGCTAGTTCGAGGTGATACGGCACTTTCACGGTGACGGCGACGACGTCAACGGCAGCGCTGTTCACGAGGTCTTGATGGTTGTCGAACGCGACAGGCACTCCAAAGAGCTTGCTGGCGGCGTCGGCAGATTCGCGTCGGCTGGTGGACAGCGCAGTGATCTCGAAGTCATCCGAGAGCGACTTCAAAGCAGGAATGTGTGCTTGCGCCGCCCATCCGCGATCCGGGTTGGCACCGATGATGCCGACACGAATCCTGGTTGCACCCTTGCTCATAGCGGTCTTCACATCTTTCTCTCCTAAAAAATTGTACGCGGCGGATCCGTGGAAAGCGACAAGTACGCCTTCAACTGTTGAACCAGTCAGCACAGAAAAGTAGTTTGGCTGTGGGTATCCGGGTATGAGAAGTGTCAGGCTCTCACACGAGCCTTTTTATAAAGAACCGAGGTGTTTTCTCTCTCCGTTTCGAGAAAGGAGTTTGAACTAAGACAATGTCCGCAAAGCCCCATCTGAACCTGATAGTGATGGGTCATGTTGACCATGGAAAGAGTACGCTGACAGGTCACCTTCTGTTCGACGCAGGATACATTGACCAGAAGACAATCGAGCAGTACGCGAAAGAATCTGAAAAGACAGGAGCAGGTGATACTTTCAAGTACGCCTGGGTCCTAGACACGATCAAGGAAGAGAGGGAGAGAGGAGTCACGATCGATCTCTCTTTCCAAAAGTTTGAGACACCGAAGAATTTCTACACGATCATCGACGCGCCCGGACACCGGGACTTCATCAAGAACATGATCACCGGTGCAAGCCAGGCAGACGTCGCAATCCTTGTCGTCTCCGGTAAAAAGGGCGAATTCGAAGTCGCCGTGGGACCTGGAGGACAAGCGAGAGAACACGCCTACCTTGCAAGAACTCTCGGAGTGAAGAACTTGGTCGTAGCCATCAACAAGATGGATGATCAGACGGTCAAATATTCTGAGGAACGGTACAAGGAGTGCCGGAAAGAGCTGGAAGGATTGCTGAAGACTGTGGGCTTTGACGTTTCGAAGGTCCCGTTCGTCCCGACCAGCGGATGGCTTGGTGACAACCTATCGAAGAAGAGTACGAACACACCGTGGTACAAGGGAGTTACAGTATACGATGCGCTCAACGATTTCATTCCGCCACCGAAGCCCTTGGACAAGCCTCTTCGCGTTCCGATTCAGGACGTGTACACCATTACTGGTGTTGGCACCGTCCCGGTGGGACGTGTCGAGACGGGTGTTGTGAAAGATGGTGACAAGGTCATCTTCAATCCCTCCGGAAAGCTCGGTGAGGTAAAATCGATCGAGACCCATCACGTACGGATGGCGAAGGCTGAGCCTGGAGACAATATCGGCTTCAACATCAGAGGCGTTGCAAAGAACGAGATCGGACGGGGAGAGGTCATGGGCCACACGGACAAGCCACCGACGATCGCGAAAGAGTTCATTGGACAGATCATTATCATCTACCACCCAACTGCCATCGCCGCAGGATACACCCCAGTGTTGCACGCGCACACAGCGACGGTCGGAGTGACCTTCGAGGAACTTATCAAGAAAATCGACCCACGAACAGGTCAGGTGGTTGAAGAGAAGCCTAGTTTCCTCAAGGTCGGCGACAGTGCCCTAGTGAAGATGAAGCCCTTGCACAACATGGTCTTGGAAGCGTTCTCGGACATTCCAGAACTCGGGAGGTTTGCTATCCGGGACATGGGCAGCACCGTCGGCGTCGGCGTAGTCAAAGAGATCATCACGAAAGGCTAACCTCACGCAATTCGTCTCCTTCCCGGAAAGGGTAACCCCGGACCCAAAACAAGGGTCCATGAATTGTTGGTCTCGCTCGCATGCTTAACCGATAGGTTTTTCTCGGGAAGAAAAGTTACCGCGGCATATGCACCTGGTGCTTCTATCTCTGGGAACACTCCTCATCCTAGCCCGCTTCGCGTACAGCGAGAAGCAAAGATGTATGCGGGCCTCGAAACTTAGACTAGGCGTCAAGTAAGCCCGCCCTCAACCTGTCGCCAACCGGGACTCACTGGCAGGATACTCTCACATCTATCGCAATCTTTTCGGTTTCTCGGGTCTCCGCGAGTTTACACCAAGGTTTTTAACAGCACCGGACCCGCCCTAACCTTTCGCTACAAAGGTGGACAATGAAGGTGTCTTGGGTTGGTTTCCAAAGCTAGAATTCGCCTCTCCAGCACTGACCCTCAGGACATCAATACGATTTGCACAGAGATCCGAGACATAGCTGACAAGACAGGCGTCAAGCTGAAAGGACCCATACCCCTGCCAACCAAGAAGCTCATCGTCCCATCAAGAAAATCGCCAGCAGGACAAGGAACACACACGTTCGACAAGTGGGAGATGAGGATTCACAAACGCCTCATTGACGTGGACCCGAATGAACGATTTTTGAAGAGATTGATGAGGATAAGAGCGCCTGACGATGTTTTTATCGAAATAGAACTTCTTTGACCCAGAATCTACCTTCTGACTTTTTTCAAGGGCTGGAGCTTAGGTTTCCTAGGCCTTCGCAAGTAGATTGCGAAACCTCCAAGAACGATCGAGGATGAGAAACCTAAAGCGACAAAAGGCACCGAACTCTCAACAACTACTACTTTGACATGAATGGTTACTGCGACGTTGCCCTCAGTGGCGGTGAGAGCTACGTACCGGGCCCCAGAGGTCGCACTCCAGGCCGCAGAAATGCCGATGTTGACCGCCTGAGGATTATTGTTCGGCCCGATGTCTGAAGGCCCAGACCCGTACAATTGGGCAGGAGAGTTCGAAGACTCTTGGTCTTGAGTCAACGGAGAAACGCCGAAGGACAGGGTTTGTAGGGCTTGAGAGTCTACGATGACAGAAATGTTCAATGTGGTTCCTTTTTGGATTGCAACCTCCCCTGAAGGTCCAGTAAGGGTCAGCGGAAGGGGTAGGCTCGCGTTGATGTAGCCTACCTCGCCGAGTCCGTTTGCAACAAACCATACGAGATTGTTGGGCCCAGGGCTTGCCCACCAGATCAATGGGAAAGCGTTGGGAGTGAGAGAGACAACATATTCTGTCAAGACACCAGTAGAGGGGTCATAGCGTCCTACTCTACCAGCAATGTGTTCCGAGAACCAGATCTTGTTGTATGCGTCAACAAAAATGGCGTTGGGAAGGCCGGAAACACAAGCATCTGGACAATAACCGATAGGGAAAATCTTCCAAGTATTGGCATGTGAGTCAAACACTCCAAATTGGTTGTCGCCCGCATGATCGGTGAACCAAATGTTGCCTGATCTATCAACCGCCACCTGTGAAAGCGCTGCTAGATTGAGAGACGAAGGTGAAGGAAACTCGGTGATGTCGCAGCTGTCACAGGCAAGATGACCAAGCTTCATCGACCCGGCTTCTGCGAACCATACTGTATTGTCTGGAGCTGCGGTTATTCCTTGAATGAACGCGTTGGTGGTCGGAACCAGATAGGTCCGGTTCAAACTATTAGTGGGATCGAACATGACGACGTTGCTGGCGCCATTAGGTCCCAACACTGTCATCCATATTCTCTCCTGATGATCTAGCGCCAAGTACTCTAGGTTTTGGTTAGGAAAAGTTATCGTCTTATTCACGGTCAGGCGTTGGCTGTCGTAGTATGCAAGTGTCGAATTGTCGGTGAACCAAACTCGGCCCAGAGAATCAGCAACCAAGGAGCTGACTATTACGTTCGGGAGATTGGCTACGGGTTTCGAAGTTCCATTCACTATGAAGTATTCCCGGATCTGAGAGGTCGGCGGCGTTCCTGAGGATATTCCTGCGACCCACACGACCGTGTCTGTTGGATAAAGGACCCATGGGCTGGGGCTCGAATCTAGAGGTTTCTGCATGAAAGTTACGTAGGATTGAGGACTGGATTGAACAATATCTGGCTGGCTAACTGCACGAGTGAGGGGAGTTGCGTAGGACGCTGGTGTGGAGAAGAAAATGAGGATCAGGATTGGCGCGATCGCGTATGATAGTCGCATGATTGTTTGTTCGCCAGGGATGCTTAGGTTACGTTTAGAAGACCATTTTGCATTAGGTAGTGAACCGAGCACTTGATCGTGCAATATATCTGGAACTCTCCAGTCCTTGTAGCTTGAAACTTCAGCGTCTGGCGTGCACCTCCTACAAGCTCCAAACCGGCGTTGGAGTAATAGGTCACTGCGAACCCATGAGATTGGGTGTCGTTATTGATAACTGTGAAAACCACATTGTCACAACGCTGAACCGAAACGACAGGCCAAGAACCGTTGTGAGATTGGCTCCCGTTGTAACCTGTCAAATCTACCATAATTGTAAAGGACCGAATCGCTCCTGTCGCTCCCGAGCAAGGAGACGGGGGAGGGCTGAGTACTACTGCGAACACTCCGCCTGCTGCGAGAGATGCGGCAACGAGCGCGATTACGACCATCTCGCTAGTTCTCAATAGTTTGCTCTCGAAACCTGTCTTGGGGTGGAGTAGCCAGGCGGATTTACCGTACAGGAAACCAACTAAAAGAGTCTTGGCACATATGGTCCGTGTCATTCAGTGTGGGAATTCAGTAAGCGCAATTCGGAGCATTCAAGTGGTTTGGGCAAAAAGTTACCCCCGAAAGACGCGAGGAGACGTCCTCTGAACGGATTCGGAGGAGATACGCTGGAGCAGGCACTCTCCTTTCAAGCCGCTGCGGCTTTTACTAGAAGCTAGCTGGTATGCCTGGACCATACGTTATGACGATACTGAAAGCCTCGCATGGTCCTGGGGTGCAGGGTGCACTCGGGGTTGCAGCGTTTCGGGGCAGTTGAAGGTTCGGATTTGGGTTAGGTGACACCGGTGTGCCGTTGACGGTCATGTTGATCTGAGTTGGGAAGTCTTTCTTGTATATGATGGTCAGTGTTGGATGGGAGTGGTAAAGCAGAGTACCTGTTATGCAGTTCAAGTAGGAAGGTAAGGGCTGGTTCGACTGAAATATTCCGCTGCTATTGAAAACTTTTCCCCAGATCAGAAAGAAATCGGCGATTGAATAGTTCTGATTTACATTTGTTTCAACATGAATTGTTCCGGAGACGTCATGGGTGTGCAGCGGCCTTGCACAACTGCTGTCAAACCCGATATTAGCTGGTATGAGTATAGTCTGCTCGTTTTTGGGTAGGATGAGCGCATAAATGCCTCCGACTATCACAGCGATAAGGATTGCCGCTATGATCGCTGTTACTACTGCTCTCTGGCGGCGCTTTCTCTGGACATCTTGTAAAATCCTCTGCTTCCTGCTCGTCTTCGCCAAGCGCCCGCCTCCGAAGGCATCCAAGAAATGTCTGCGTCCAATAATACTTTCCGTCTGCTCAGCGCGACTGCAGGTTGCCTAGCTGCATTCCCTTCTAACTTACCGGACGTGGCGCGAACGATCAAGAGAACCGTCTTAGCTGTGAAGGAAGCCTCAAGGTGGTCAAGACAAATTCTCTCTCTGACTAACGGCGGATAATGACTCCAATAGGGACAAGTTCTTAGCTTTCAGCTGTGGTATGATACTGTTATTGGAATCTGAGAAATGTCCCGTCTGCGGGAGCCCAGTTAAAAAAGAGAATCTGAAGTCTCACTACGCAAAGGTGCACCCAAGACGAGCCGGGTCCCTCGTTCAACCCAAGACGGTGCCCCTGGCCAGAGCCCCTTCAGCCTTCCGAAGCCACAAGAAGAAAAACATGCTACTTCTTTCACTCATTGTGCTTGCTGTTATGGGAGTTTCAATTGTTGCTGTAGAGTTTGTTGCAGCCAACACTCTGCGCATGCATATCCATCCGCAACTCTCCATAACCTTGAACGGTAGCCCAGTGCAGGTCCCCGCCCAAATCGGGATTGATCCAAGTCTATGGAAGGACCATTCTCTAGATCAATATGGTTTGAGCGGCTTGGCACCAATACACACCCACGACACTAGCGGGCTTATCCACGTTGAATCGAATACAGTTAGAGACTTTACACTGCACCAGTTCCTGGCCATCTGGGGACAACCCTCCGATGGAAGCAGCATCAACGGGCATCCCGTCTCATCCGTCAGCGTCGACGGGCAAGTCCTACCTTCGGCCACACAAGACGTAGTGCTTAGGGACAAGCCGCAGCAGATTGTGATGACGCTCGCAACTTAGCGCCTGTTGTTCCTAAACCACTTGCCGATGACCTTTCCCGAAGGCATATTTGAGATGACTAGCCCGCATCTAACTAGCGGGGGTACCAGAGTCAGGTCAAACATCTGACTAAATGGGCGGGTCGCGCTTGGCATGCGCGCGCTACACTCAAGACCCAATTCCGCGAGGGCTTAGGAACGATCAATGCCCTCGCGAAGCGCGGGTGTGCTATCCCGTGGCGTAGGCCTTCGTGGGTTCGAATCCCACCCCCCGCACCATTTACCTGAAGAGAGAAAGGCGGCTCTTCATTCTTCACGGATTTCGCCGTATGATTCAACAGCTTCTTTCGCCACGAATGCGAGTATGACACCAGTCGCTAGATAGTCAGCCCACCAGATCCCCAAGAAATATTCTGCAAGAAGGCCACCGAGGAGAGCTACGGCCATGAAAATGCAGGTCACCGACTCTATAGCATCAATCGAGAGAGGCAGCGACCGAGTCTCTCTCCCTATCTTTTTCTTCTCAACGTACAGATAAGGCATCACGATAACCGCTCCGATAGCTATCGCGATCCCCAGTACCGATCCCTCTGGCTTCAACCCCGAAAAGTACGAATAAACCATGCCTAACCCAATGACGGGAATAAGAGCGAAGAGCAGCGCGCTCGTGAATTGTTCCGTCCTCTTGCCGTACATTCCATTACCGGTATTGCTACTGGAGTCCTTTCGCAAGTTTGTCAAGACTGCGATGCCAGAAATCAGTTCAATCAGACTATCGCCCCCGAACGCCAATAGGGCGAAACTTCCGGCAACCACTCCAAATCCAATCGACCCCAAAACCTCAACCGTCATCCATCCCGAGCTGATGTATTCGATCTTGATTCCATTCCTGATTCTCGCTTGTCTCCATGACTGATGAGAGGTATTGCAGCAGCATGACGCACAGTTGGAGCAGTCCGAGGGGGTATGGCAGCCTTCACATGAGGTTTCTCTACAACCGCAGGTCACGCATGCTAATGAAGAAGATACTCCAAATGCCATAGGTGTACAGCTTGAATTGGGACATAGGCTTGGAACGTTGAAGTATTAATATCTCCTCCAGAGAGGGTAAGGTCTATGCCGCACAAAATCGAAGTATTCTCCGCGGGATGCCCACTCTGCGTCGAGTTCGTGAACGAGATTGAGGCAGGCAAATGCAACGGTTGCCAGCTGACAATCCACGACGTGTCCGAGAACATGGACCTGGCGAAGAAGTACGGGGTGACGGTGGTCCCGACTGTGGTAATTGACGCTGAGGTCAAGATCGAAGGGCGGCCGGACATTCCATTCGTCTGCAGCGAGGAGACCTACACCCACTTTCTCAGAAAATACGCACTGAGAAGAACAACGAGCTAGCGCCTAGGTTTGGCCCCGATAAGGGAACAAAGGGAAAGTCAGTCGATTACTAATTTCCACTGGACGATATTACCGTCTGTAGGCATGAGATCTTTCCTCTTTTGATGCGGAAAGGGCTAACTATGTCCTGTGACCGTCTCAGTGTGGAAAGACGCGGATGTGACCTAAGGAATGGGAGAAAGACGCAGGTTAGCAGTTATTGTCGCCATCTCAGTAACCCTATTTGCTGTATGTGCGGTAGTCTATGCGCAGGCGGCTATGCACTCACCTACCGGCTGGGGGATGATGAGTAACATGATGGGAAATCCACGCTCTATACAGGCTCAGTGCCAGTCGATGATGGATCACACTGATATGACTGAATGCGAATCCATGATGGGTTCGAATGATATGTCTCAATGCGCGAACATGATGGGGTCATATGATATGGCACAGTGCCAGGCGATGATGCAGCAATACAACATGAATGGATCCTGCTGAAGTATCGGGTCGACGGAATCAGTTCTCCACGGCCTTAGTTTAACATCGAAAATAGCTTAGGCTCCGCGTACCATATTATCAGTACGGGCGAAGTGGACAGCAGAGGAGAGTACTTTCCTTCAAAGGATGTTGTCAGACGAAACTGGCGTATCCTTACAGCATTATCAGCTTCTTCGCCAGGGATTCCGCTTGTCACAGATTCTCCAGAGGGGAGAGCGATGGGAAAGGTAAGATGGATGAGATAGATTGAGCCACCAAGCCCATCTCAATTCATCCTCATAGGGCCGGTACCGGTACCACAGCACGCCTCGAGGTCAATGACACGAGCGACCTGTTGTGCAGAGTATCCGTAGTTGACAATCAAAATCTTGCCGAGTCCTTCGTGCTGATACCAGCTCCAACACTGGCAACAACACCAATTCTCCTTTGACAAGGTTGCGGCATTTGCGAGGACGGACTGCTGGTCACTAGTGAGAATCAGTTTTCCCCCAGCAATATCAGCCTTTGCAACCTGAGATGGGATGTTATACGGGTCTTTAGCAATCAGCGAAGACAAAGACGTATAGTTCGAAAGTTCGGAAATTTGATTCTGGTAGTCCGTTGCGACCATAGGGTTACAGCAGGCTCCCTGAAGGTAAGTATCGTCTGCCAACCCGTTAATCCAATTCGTGTAGCCCATTTCGTCTCCCATGTTTGCACCCCACAAACAACGACTCACCTGCTGGTTCAAATAACTGAACTGTTCAATAGACCCAGGGGAGGCTGGACCTGGATTTGTTCCTGGCATATTCATATTCTGCGCTGGAAAGGCGAGAACGGCAATCCCGATAACTGTCAACAGCACCAAGGATAGAATCGCGATGTTTCTTTTTCGATGGGTACGAAAGGAGGAACCAGTCTTGATAGATTTACTTACCGTCTTAGGCCTGGCCTCGAACGACCTAGACCGTTTGGGGTGAACTCTTTCAACATGTCCTCCCAGATTCTCCTTCTTGACGGACGCCCCACAATAGGAGCACTTCTCAGTTTCCAAGAGACTGCACGTGACCTGCTTCGAAAGCGCCACTTAAGCGCTGTGCCTTACAAAAGTAAAAGTGTTGCGTCTGAATCCCTTGAAACCTGCGTCCGGCTGGAAACCCACCTCACGGAAAGTTTCATTGTTCAACGTTAATTATTGGAATTAGAGTGGCTCACTGTGTGTGAACTCTTGGGAGGGATTGCCCATGAGCCGTTTATGTGTACCAGTAAACTGGTATCCAAATCCCGCTCCCGCCCCAACTTATCCGATAGTGATGGGGTAAACGTGCCCGTGCAGGGTCAGGAAGATCTGGCGATATGAGTCAATGCTTCAGGCGCAGGGATCGTTTTGACTTCTCTCCAGGTGACGATCATTACCGGAACGATTACCCCGATCATAAACGCTAAGACAATCAGATTTCCAAAATCCAGCGGAATGGTGTCTTGTATACCGGTTCGGAAGAGTATTCCCGCGATGATGAATATTATCCCGCCGTAAAATAGGCTGCGTGCCCCGGCTCTTGTGCCGAAGAGCTGGACTCGCTCCGGACCCCACTTCTTCGCGATCTGGAGGACACCGCCGAACACTGAACCAATCGCAAGCAGCACGATTAGTGTGCCAAAGCCGAATGCCGCTCCAGGTGCGAATCCAAGATACGCTGCTGGCATCGCTGGAACAGCGACCAAGTAGATGAAAGTGGTGAAGAGGCCTGTATCGACACCGAAGCCCGCGATGAATCCATGGATTACACACCAGTGTGTGGGAACTCGTCTTGAGATGCCTTTCTCGTCGTAATGTGTTCTAGCATGAGTGCGCAGGAATCGAGCAAGGGGATGCCAAGACGGCAATTTCCCAGACAATATCAAGTACCCCGCAAGGGACATCGCGATCCCGACCGCCACGTAGACAAGCGCGTTCAAGCCCTCGTCAAAGGCGAGATAACTAGCGAGGGCGAAGTAGACGAGCTGAGCCATAATTGCGCGTTGGAGTGTAAAAGCTGAGGCGAAGAACGTTCCCGAGAGCATTCCTCCTCTCCCTGTAGCTGATCCCACTGAATAGCTGAAAGTGATTGGCCAAGTGTGTTCGTCCGGAATGACCCCGTGGAGCATTCCGAGACCCAGAGAGCCAAGCAAGAGAACGATCCATTCTGGGAGAAGAGGGATCACGTTACGCGAGATTGAGATGGAATTATTAAGTATTTTCCGGATTTTAATAATCCTAATATAAGGAGTCAGCTGGAAATTATTATGGCACAGACACATGCCCATCGTTAGCGTCTCGTTACCCAACGAACTGGTCGATTCGATGACAGCGATTCAGGAATCCCAAGGATACGCAGGGAGATCTGACGTAGTCAGAGCCGCAATACGTCTCCTACTATCTGACTCAAGAGAGAAAGCGTCACTCATCGGCCGAGTAGCTGCAATCCTCGTAGTTACACACGATGAGTCGAATGAAGAGCCAATCACTAGGTTGAAACATGCCTATGATGACATTGTGCGAACCCATATTCACAATAAGATGGGCCAAAACAATTGCTTCGAACTCTTTCTCCTAGAGGGGGAAGGGAGGAAGGTCGCTTCGATGACTAGTGCCTTCCAGAAAGAGAAGAAGCTGAAAACCGTCAGGCTCCTCGTGGTCCGATAGAGTCGACGAAAGGTCCAGAGGTAACCAGCGAGATCAGAGCCTCAGATCTCCGGAGAGCCTTGAAACCCGACACCTCCATCGAACTCACGCCGCTCTCAATCGACGAGAGAAAGGCGATGGCGGCTTGACATTAGCCTGAATGGAATAAGGCAGCGAAATAGATTGTTAGGAGTCCAAGGGTTATGAGCACCGCCATCGTCATCGATTCCTTCGAGCTTGCAGGGTTCGCCTTGTTGAACATCGGTCCAAAGAGCCTCACCGCGGCATAGATTGCTGTTCCGGTGCCCAGGGCGTAGAAGTAGCTGCTGTCGTAGGTTAGGTAATAGCCGCTGGCAGCGCCGATGAGCGAGGGAATCGTGAAGATTATGCTCAGAATTGCAAGGTCTCTCAGGCGAACTGTAGTAGTCTTAGCGTGTTGGATAGAGTATGCGCAATAGCAAGCGCCTATTATCATAGGTTCAAGTGCCTTGTGTAGAACGTACGCTACTCCGCCGGAAACGCCGCCGAATGTGTCGAGAAGGGACGTGCTTGTTGTCAGCGCAGCTGTTCCCCCGAAGGCTGCGCCCTCGCCGAGCCCGTGCACTCCTAATGCCGTCGCAACTAGCAAGGGTATCGCCAAACCATATTTTCCAATTGCTAACTCAGGCGAGAAGATATTTCGATTCCGATCAATTGAAAAGAAGAAGAGCAGGCCGATAACAAAGAGCCCTATCATTGCAAGTTGACCTAGGCCTCCGGAGAAACCCGAGTTGACATCGAGGCTTGCTGCCCCGGTTATCGTGTCCACGAAAAACCAGAACAAAATCCCGAAAGCAAACGCGGCAACGTATCTTGCCTGTAATTTCATTCCTATCAACACGATAAGGAGTAACCCTACAAACGCGGGAATCAGCGTCGATGCAGTCCACGGGAGGAAACTCTCAGCGAATCCCAGCATGAACAGATGTATCGACTGGAGTGTTCTAAGGGTTTTTGGCTCAAGTTACGAACAGGACAAAGAATATCCTTTGAGTGCGGGATTAACTGGTTTCTTGTTCGCAGTTTGAGCCATAGCTTTCTTAATCATTGGACGCCAGTCTGTACATTCCCATATTCGTAGCGTAGTTAGGTTTCCATGCAACTTACCTTGCCGGTCCACTCAGAGACTAGTAGTAACGGAAAGCTAGCTGGGAGCTCAAGCGGGGAAGAACTCCCGCGAACAAGACTTTTGCGACGGGTGCTTGTGATCGTACTCATCGTCGTGGCAGTCACCGGGTTTTTCGCTGCGGCGTATACGTTTCATTTCTTCGGTCTCGGGACAACCAACTGTTGGGCCCGACCCGCGAGCGTGCCGGCAAGCTCTACCTACTTTGTCGTCGTCATGGCTAACGAAGGGATGAATGTCGGGTTCAACGGTAGCAAGTTCCAAAGCGGCTCTTGGCCTATAATGAATGTTACCATGGGGAGAACCGTTACGATTCATGTCATAAACAATGATACAATTCAGTCTCATGGGTTTGCGATACAGCGCTACTTCAGCGGATTTGCGCTGGGTCCCGGCAAGTGTAGTGATGTGACGTTTACCGCTAATCAATTAGGCTCGTTTACGGTCTACTGTTACATCTCCTGTCCGATCCATGTGTTCATGCAGAATGGGAAAATTAACGTGAACCCCTAACCCGATGGAAGCCACGACGTGGCTGTAAGCGATTAACACCGCCCATGAGCTAAGTCAGGATAGCCCCTAGAGTTTCGAGTACCAGATGTAGCAGATGGTTCCGAGTAAGGCAAAGGTGAGTGAGGGTCCGGCAAGAATTAGTATCGACCCAAGGGAATCGCCAGCGGGGACTTGTGGGAAAGAAATTGGCGACAGTTGCCGGAATGCCTGAATAGCCCATGTCATAGGGTTTGATGAAACTATCGGTGCTAGAAAGGTGGGAAACACGCTCACTGGGTAGAATAGGGCGCTGAGAAAGGATAGGTAGAGCTGGATGGCGCTTCTGACAGTGACCCACATTTCTATGCTCGAAGAAAAGGCGGAAATAGCCATAGAGAGGCCGACTATTCCCAATGAGAATAGGCCGACTATCAAGTATGCTACGAAAATTTTCGGGGTCAGTAGAATCCCGTAGAGGTAGCATATGACAAGGGTCCCTGGAAAAGTTGCGATCACGCTCCTCACAACACCGCCTAGAACCCTTGAGAAGGCGAGCACCGGCCTCTGCACCGGAAGGGTCAGAAGGTACGAGGTCAGGTCTTTGATGTACTTCTCGCGCCACACATCTCTGCCTGACTGGAAAGCGGCAACCATCGCCGTTATGAGATTCGAACCGGGCGCGATGAAGAGGAAGTAGTTCGCGCCCTGGCCGGTAACGAGCCGGCCGAAGGTCGCGGCTGTCACAAAGAGGTCGATCGCAAAGTTTGCGAACATTATCGCGACAAGAAACGCGTCGGAGAAGAGGATCCGAACGTCTCGCTCGATGATCAGCGGGATGAGTCGCGTATTGCTCAACC